>Ga0208305_10000033_pt1 | contig 80552 bp, 64 predicted proteins | sample ColrivemetaGS741_FD_187605 | JGI IMG/M metagenome (GOLD analysis project Ga0208305, IMG submission 187605) | Estuarine microbial communities from the Columbia River estuary - Flood tide ETM metaG S.741 (SPAdes) (version 2) | ecosystem: Environmental > Aquatic > Marine > Intertidal zone >... | reverse complement strand
TTTTTTTATTTTTGAAACATGGAAAAAGAAAATAAAACTATTGTAATTTTAGATAACACTCTAAGTACTGTGCAATCAATTTTTGCAGCTTTACTATACACAATTACATTTGCAGTTATTTTTTTTTACAGTTATATGTTTTACACTTACGGTTTTCTTGAAAATGTAAGGTCAGCCCCAAATTTTATCTTCTTTTTTTGTTTTTGCTTTGCAGCTTCTGTTAAATTTTCAAAAGTTTCTATTATTGAAGTTGATGTGTTAAATAAATTAATATTCATAACAACTAGGATAGTTTTTTATAAAAACATAAAGACAATTGAAGTAATTGAATTTGAGTATGTTGTTCTAGTAAAGAAAAATTTTGCTTATGAAATTACTTTATGGTATGATGGTAATAGGCATTTTACTGTTTTAAATTTTAGTAAAATAACTAAAGCTAATTTATATGCAAAATCTCTTTGTAAACAATTAAAGATTGATTTATTAGATAGAACTTCTGGGAGACCAGTATGGATAGAAAACGCTGAACTATGAAATTCTCACAGTCATTACGAAACAAACTAAATATTCGTAAAGAAAATAACTAAATATTCGTAAAGAAAATAACGCTTTACGTTCTTTAAATTCTTCAAGAGGATTAATCGATTTCGCAACTAATGATTATTTAGGACGGGACATATAGAAATTCTAACTAAAACTTTAAATGATACGTATTTAATCGATTAAAAATCAATAAATACTTAATAATCAAATTTTTATCTAAAAAATTTCACGTTAGTTGATATAAATATTATGAAAAAACTATTGCTTTTTTATTAATATTCTAAAACCTATTATCACCATCTAAAAGATTTCCAAGTCCGCCAAGTAAACTTCCTTCTCCTCTATCTTTTCCTCCCATTTGTGGTGCAGATTGAATAATTCTGTCCGCTAAACGACTAAACGGTAAGGATTGAATATAAGCAATTCCTGGTCCGCGAAGTGTCGCAAAGAAAACTCCTTCGCCACCAAACAATGTGTTTTTAATTCCGCCTACAAATTCAATATCGTAATTTATATCTTTCGTAAAACCAACGATACAACCTGTATCTACTTTTAAGACTTCCCCAGTTTGTAACTCTCTTCTTGCTAAAGTTCCACCTGCGTGAACGAAAGCCATTCCATCACCTTCTAATTTTTGCATAATAAAACCTTCACCTCCAAATAACCCTCTTCCCAGTTTTCTAGAGAAGTCAATGCCTACAGAAACACCTTTTGCAGCACAAAGAAATGCATCTTTTTGGCAAACGAATTTTCCGCCGTATTTATTCAAGTCAATTGGCACAATTTTACCAGGATAAGGCGACGCAAATGACACTTTTTTCTTTCCGTGTTCAACGTTTTGATAAGCAGTCATGAATAAACTTTCGCCAGTCAATACCCGTTTTCCTGCGGATAATAATTTTCCGAAAATTCCACCTTCTTGTTGACTTCCATCACCAAAAATAGTTTCCATTTTAATACCGTTGTCCATCATCATAAAACTTCCTGCTTCAGCAACAACTACTTCTTGTGGATCAAGTTCTATTTCTACATATTGCATTTCTTCACCAAAAATTTGGTAATCTATTTCGTGTGCTTGCATAATTGGTTGGTTTTTATTTATTGGTCGGAGATTTCAAAAAAATGTTACGAAAAATATTTTGCACATAAAAAAGTCCCGCTAATTGCGAGACTTTAATTGTAATACAATTAAGATTATTGTTTTACTAATTTTTTAGTTCCAACCTTATTATCGTTAGTTGTAATTTTAACTAAATATATCCCAGAAGTTAAATGAGAAACATCAACTTGAGTATGTTGAGAAACTAAAACTCTTTTGCCTACAATAGAATAAATTTCAACAGAAATTATTTTTTCTCTTGAACTAATATTTAAAATTGAAGTTGCAGGATTTGGATACATTGTGAAATCATTTAAAGAAGTAAAGTTTTCGCTTCCTAAAAGTGTAGAACCAAACTCATAAGCTCCCATATCAACATTTGTGTCAAAAATACGTTGATTTCCTAATAAATCTGTTGTTCCAATTACACTTGCGTTATCACCTGAATTTTTAGCTGGTGAAACCGAAGTTAGTGTATAATCTCCGCTCGTTAAGTTGGTAAACAAAGGATTTGAACTACTTGTATTTGCAGAAGTACCGCTCAAGGTAATACCTGTAAAATTTGTTTCATCAATTGAATTCTTAATAGTTGCTGAAGAAATCATACTTTCAATAAACCCTCCAATAGGTCGTGCTATTGTTGCTGCAGTAGCTTTATTATTCCAAAAAATACAGTTCGAAATGTTTGCTGTATGGCTTGCACTTGTATTTTTAGTTAATGCAAGTGTAGTTCTATTAAAGTTATTCATTCCTGAAGCTGTTCCTTCATCAGAATTATCTACAAATGTACAATTTGTAATATTTGACACTAATGTAGAACCACTGCCATAAGAACGTAACCACATAGAACTTCCTGCATATCCGGTTGCAGCGGCATTTGTATCCATTACTTTGTTTTTACTAAAAAGAGAATTAGAAATAGAATAAGTAACCGTTGAACTATTAATGTTTGCAGAATATACAACACCGCCAATAGCAGACATGTTCTCTGAAAATTGACAATTATTAATAGTTAAACTTTTAGCTCCTGAAAAACCAGAGAAACCGGCACTCATTGCTCCACCAGCTTCTTTAGATATGTTTTTAATTAATTTACTATTAGTAATAGTTAAGCTTATGGTATTTGCGCTTTTATGAATACCACCTCCATATCTAGATTCAGTTGGGGAACCAGCATCTCCATTAGAATGACCACTAGTTATGGTTAATCTATCCAGTTGAGCGTTCTCTCCTGTAGCTGTAATATTTAATACCGTATAACTATTGTCGTTTCGAGTGGCATTTACATAGGTTATATTGTTATCATCATTCGCCGATAAATCTCCTGATAAAATTGTTTCATTCGAACCTAATACTCTATCCGTTAATTGCATTTCTGTACCAGCAAAACCGCCGTATAATTTAACATTTGGGCTACTTACAGTAAATGAAATACTTCTATCTGTTAAAGTAGGAATATATGTCCCTGATGCAATCCAAATTTCTTGACCGTCTACTTGGTCATTTAAAGCTAATTGTAAATTTGTATAAGCATCTGTCCAAGAAGAACCATTATTACTTCCTGTTGCATTTACATTTACAAATATTTTACCTTTTGTTTTAAAAGTTTGCGCTAAAGACCAACCAGAAACATTTGAACTAGCCGTGCAATAACTTCTATTATATAAATTATATCGTGTGGATGGACTTAAATCATTAACAGTGAATGGAGCTCCTGCTGCATCAACATTTGACACAATTATTGCATTTGAGAATGGTTCAGATTCTTTAACATAAGCGATGTCGTGTATTGCTGATCCTGGAAGATTAAAACCTGCCTCTGTTTCTGTAATTCCGTATACTGTTATACTTGGGTTAGGTGCAAAACAAAAGTTATAATTTGCAATATCACTAATTTCTTGAGCTGTTAATAAACGATTGTAAAAAAGTATATCATCTACGACATCAAAATACCTATTATTTGCTGGGAGTGAATTAGATCTATTGTTTCCGATTGTTATGTAACCATTTGTATCGTGAGATTGTGCCAAACTTATACTTCCAGTTGATTGCTGACTGTTTCCTCCATTACCTTCGTGTACTCCATCTATATAAACAGATATTGAGTTATAAATTGTCATAGTTGTATTTCCATATCCTATTGAATTAGCCAATAACACTACCACATGATGCCAATTTCCATCACTAATAAATTTAGATGTTAAAACTCCTCCACTTCTATAACCTAAAGCTGCTTGGTAATATTGAACCCCTAAAGTGGCTCCAACTTTTCCATCTTGTAAGTAAACATAATTTCCCGCCCAATTAGATGAAGCAAAACTAGTTCTATTACTATCGTCTATAATTATTCTTGTATCTGAATCATTAGTGGTTGTCTTAATCCAAAAGCTTAATGTTTCGAAATTACCATAACCCAAGGCGTCTACAGGAAAATCGATATCCGGTCTTGTTAAATGATCTCCGTTTAAATTTACTGCACTCGTTGAAGTACTTCCAAATCGATTATTGATTTCAACAAGAGAAGATCCGGTTTGCGTAAAGTTTTGTCCATTTGCTCCGTCTACTAAAAGACTTCCATTGTCAAATCCATATTGAGCAACGAGTCCGTTTGTTGGGAATTGTGAATAAACAGACGAAATGGTTAATAAACATAAAAGTAAAAATGCTCTCATAAATAATGTTTTAAATAATTATGAGAACAAAGATGTAAGGAATACTATGTTAATTTATTTTTTCTTTCTGAATGGCTTGATTTTTTTTCTAAACGGAATTTATTAAAAAACTTCTTGGATAATTTTAATAAATTCTTCCTTCTTTTCTTTAGAAACTGGAATTGTTTTGTTGTTTTCCATTACTAAAAAATAACCGTCTTTTTTAGATAGTTCTTTAATGTGTTTTAAGTTGATTAAATAGGAACGATGTGGTTTATAGAAAAAAGCATTGTTTTCTAATTGGTCTACAAAATGCTTTATAGGTTTGCAAATAAGTTCGCTCTTATTATTCTGTAAATGTACTTTTGTATACATTCCATCAGCTTCGAAATACAAAACCTCATCGTGTGAAACGAAAATAAAACCTTTTGGAATTTCTAACGCTATTTTATTTAGAGAAAGTTGTTGAAATGCCTTTTTTAAATCTTCAAGTTTAGTATTGATATTTTTTTGTTTACTAATTTGAATTGCTTTTTCTAAAGCCGGCTTTAATTCTTCAACGTCTAAAGGTTTTAATAAGTAATCAATTGCCGAAAGTTTAAATGCTTCAATTGCATATTGATTATATGCCGTAATGAAAATAATTTGAAAAGTAACTTCTTGATTGTTGAAAAAATCCATGATTTGAAGGCCAGAATGTTTTGGCATTTCAATATCCAGAAAAACAATTTGAGGTTCTTCCGCCTTTATTAATGCAACTCCAGATTCTAAATCAGATGCTTGTAAGATTACATCAATTTCTGTTGTAATATCAAGTAGCATAGCTTCTAAAAGCCTTCTTGATTTGTTTTCATCATCAATGATTATAACTTTCATCTTTTACTTATTTAATGGAATTTTAATTATAATTTTTGTTCCTTTTGATTCGTTATCATTCGAATATAAATCTACGATTTCAACAACAATTTTTTGAGCTCTGTCTAAATTAATCAATTCTAGTCTTTTTTCGTTTGCCGAAGTAGCAAAAGATTGATGTTGAAGGGTTTTGTTCTTATTAATTTCAAGAGAAGCATTTCTGCCAATTCCGTTGTCTTCAATAGTACATACTAAATAGTTATTTAATTTTTCTTTTTGAAAAGATACTTTTAACTTTCTATCATCCAATTTATGTAATAGTCCGTGTTTTATTGCATTTTCCACATAAGGCTGAATAAATAACGAAGGTATTTTTATTTGTTCTAACATTAAGTTTTCATCAATATACAAGTCATAATCTAAGATGTCTTCAAACCTGATTTTTTCTAATTCTAAATATATTTTAAGCGCATTTACCTCTTCTTTTAAGACAATTTCATTTTGTTGACTGTGTTCTAAATAAATTCTAATTAATCGAGAAAATTTTACAAGATAATTGCTTGCCAGTTCTTTATTATTAAAAACTATATATTCTTGAATAGAGTTTAATGCATTGAATATAAAGTGCGGATTCATTTGCGAACGCAAGGCTTCTAATTGTGAAAAAACCAGTTTTTTACTAATTAATTCTTTCTGCAATTCTTCTTCTTGTTTTTTCTTTAAATCTTGTAGTTTCAAATTAAAATAAACAACTGCCAAACCTATAAAAAGAGCAATAATAATTATATAGAACCACCATTTTTGCCAAAAAGGGGTTTTAATTTCAAACTGAATTTGTTGAACCTTTTTCGACCCATTATTTTGTAAATAGTCAATTTGAAAAATATAATTCCCAGCTGGCAAACTATTGTATTTTACAAAATCTATACCTTTATCAATAGTAATCCATTTATCATTAAGTCCAACTAAACGATACTTGTATTGGTGTTTTTCATTGCTCTTAAATCCGTTTGTATTGAAGCTAAATTTAACAGAATTGTTATCATAATTCCATTCATAATTGGACTTTAATTTTACCAATTCTTCATTCACTTCAACACTTGTGAAATAAATAGTAGTGGTTTGTAATTGTTTAAAAACTTTTTCTTTATCTATAAATAATAAACCCATGTTTGAAGAAAAGACAACTTTTTCATTGAAAATTTCAATTCCTGTTATGTTGTAAGATGAAATTCCATCAGTCTTTGTTAGGGTTTTAAATTTTTTAGTTGTGGAATTATAAAACTGAATCCCTTTATCTGTGGCTATCCAAATGTTATCTCCGTCAGCTTTAATGATTCCGGTTTGATTAGAAATTAATCCATTAGACTCGTTTAAATTAAACTGAACTTCGTCATTTAAAATCCCGAAAACACCATCTTTAAAAGTAGAAACCCAAACGATTCCATCTTTTGTTTCTGTTATTGCAATGGCAAAAATTGATTTTCCTTTATAATTTATTGTTTTTGCATTTAACTTTTTATCATAAACTACTAAACCATCTACATATCCTATATGTTTTTTTTGGGCATTTAAACTAGAATGAGAAGTATATGTTCTTTTATAAGTTGATTTATTTCCTAAAATTATAGATTCCTTTTTTTGATTATCAACAACAAATGCGCCATTATATGTTGCATAAATAAATGTTTTTTTATCTATAAATGATAATTTTTTTGCGTTGATGAATGTTTTTTTCTCAGTATAAATTCCTGATTTATAAATTCCTGAATTGTCTTCTTGGCTAATAAATATTTCATTGGAAAAAGAATTAAACATAACCGCCGTAACTTTATTTTCTGACATTAGTTTAATCTCTTTTATTTCGTTATTTTCAACATTATAGATTCCTGACTTTCCATTTGTTGTACCAAACACAAAATGGTTCTCATCAATTTTATCTATACAGCTTATTCCACCATATTCTAAAGTGAAATTTTGTAGATTAATATTTATATTTGGAATCACGTAAACTCCAGATTTTAATGAAGTAAGCCAATAGTTTTCGTCATTATCAACAAGCGTTTTTGTTACAAACAGATGTTCCAAAATTCTCTTCTTAAAAATGAATTTTTGGTTTTCAAAAGTATAAACATAAACACCTTCATTAGTGCAAAACCATATTAGATTGTCTTTTTCAAAAAAACAATTCAACCTTTTATTCTTTAACTCTGATGGAATTTGAATTTCTTCAAACTTTGTTTTTTTTAAATATAAAACTTGTTCTTTCACTTTAGCTAAACTTTGTCTTAGCAGAAATAAATTGTCTTGAAGTTGAAAAAAAACAGACTGAGTTTCGTTATTTGTTAATTTTCTATGTGGTTTTAAAATTTCTTCTTTTACTAAATGGTTTTCGTTGATGGAGTAAACCTGATTATCTATACAAACTATTGTTTTCTTATTATATCGAAAAGGTGAACCAATTGACTTTAAAGAATTAGCAATTGTTATTATCTTTTTTGATTTTAAATGTACACTTAGTATTTTATTCATTGAGAAAACGAGTACATCAGAATCTCTAACAATGTATTTTACTAATTCGCCTTTAAATTGGCTTCCTAAATCAATAAATGTTATGAGTTTGTCGTTTTCAATATAAAATAATTGCCCAGAAATATTCACACACCAAATGCGTCCGGTTTTATCTTCAAAAGGTTCAAAAACAGATAAACCTCTTTTCTCTTGGTTAGAGTAATTTTTAAAATCTTTTCCGTCAAAACGATAAAAACCTTTATCAGCAGCTAACCAAATGAAACCTTTACTATCTTCAATACCATTATAGAACTCAATATCAGGAAGTCCATCTTTTTCAGTAAACTGAAAAACAACTGGTTCTTGTGCTGACAAAGGGTAAGAAAAAAATAAAATATATAATAGCAGTGTTCTTATCAAGACATAATATTTTAGTAAATGTAAAAATAGTTAAGTTATGTTTTTTGTTTTTTTTCTAAAACTACTGTATTCTCTTCTAAATGATAACAACAAAAAAGTCTCGCTAATTGCGAGACTTCAGTTTATAATTTTGTGCTTATTTCATTAATTTAGAAAGTTTTAATGTTTCTCCACACATGTCTTTTGTTATTTTAAAAATTACATCACCTTTTTTACCGCTTTCTGCCCAACGAACTTCTTTGCCCACGTTACAGCCTATACTTGTTTTTGAACCTTTATTTAAAGAAACAAAACCCGTTCCTGTATAAATAGAAACTTTATCTTTTGTGTCATTTATAAGGGAGAAACTTTCTCCAATGTTTAATTCTATTGAAGGTTTAGATATTTCTTTTGTAGTAAATGAAGTTAAGCCTAAACTTAAAACTGCTAAAATGATAATTACTTTTTTCATAATTTTATTTTTTTATAATTTTTTGTGTTCCTATAGAACCATTTTCAGTTTCTAAAGTTAAGAAATAAATTCCTGAAGGATAGTTGGAAATTTCTAAAAATGTACTTTGCGTTTCTAAAAGCTTTCTTCCGTCTGATGAATATACTTTTATATTACTAATACTTTCAAATGACTGAATGTTTAAATACCCATTTGTTGGATTTGGATAAATTACAAAATCTTTAAATGACGTAAATGAATTTGAAGAAAGAGCAGCATCATATTCATAGGCCCCAATATCTACATTTCCTACAAAACGATTATTACCTGCTAAATCAGTTGTGATTCCACTAGGAACCCAAGTATCTGAACCATTATCAATCACTATTGAAGAGCTTGTTGGATAATAATTAGTGTCTAGTAAAGGGTTTGTGTTACTTCCTCCAAACTGTGCGCCTTCAATTATATTTGATGCTACACCTCCAAAAGTAATTGCTTGAATTGGTGTACTAGAACCATTACCATAAATGATTGTGTTTTTAGCTGCCACATTACTTGTATTATCTACACGGATAACTCTACCAGAGATCCCTGAATTATCCATAAATGTAGAGTTAAAAATATCAAAACCTAAACTCCCTCCATTTCCTCCATTAGCGGTACTTGCGAAAAAATAAAGAGCAGATGGCCCGTTTTGTGATGTGTTATTATAAAATAAAGAGTTAATTATTTTTCCAAAAGAATATTGCCCAAAACCTCCAGAACTTAATAATAAAAACTGCCCATTTTGTGTTGAAAAATTATTTGTAAAGATACAATTTGTAAAATTTGGCCTTTGATACATTGTACTTACACCTGAAGAAAACCAGTTTGAAAATACAGAAGTGTCAGTAGATGAGTTTTTCTCAAAAATACAATTTTCTAGATTCAAGGTTACATCCGCGTTTGTAGTGTAGGTATGTAAAAAAATAGCACCTCCTCTATTATTCAAATATTGATCTGAAGGAGTTCCAGATGTAAGAGTTGTTCCATTAGCATTTGCTCCTGAAAAATTAAATCCATCAACAGTAACTTCACTTGGATTTCCTTTAACTGTTAAAATATGGTACAAGTTTTCAGACCTTGTTGCTTCCGTAGGATTTATATTTGCATTATCATTTCCGTTAACATCTCCATTTAAAATAGTTATATTATTTCTAAAATCGCGTTGTTCTAACAAAGTTTCCGTTCCATTAAATCCTCCATAAATTTTTACACGATTACTTATTAAAAAAGTTGAATTTCTTCCATTACTAGAAGGGGTATATGTTCCGTTTGCAACCCAAATATCATCTTTATAAGGATTATTGTTGATTGCATTTTGAATATTCGTATAAGCGTTTTCCCAAGATGAACCGTCATTTGTTCCGGTTGCATTTATGTTTACATAGATAGGGTTTTGCGGATGTTCATCATAATATAAATCTTGAATTTCTGATAAAGTTAATTCTCTTTCATAGTATCTAACTTGGTCTATAGCATCCGTGTATTTTTGAGCGGCAGTTGTATTTCCTGGATAGCTTCCTATATATAATGGCTGAAATCTATTAATTGCTTCTCTTATTAATTGACCACTTGTATAAGAAGGCACAACTGTTTGGTTTGAATTATTAACTAATACATTATCAACATACATCTTCGAATAATAATTAATTGTCCAAGCAACATATGGTGCAAAAACCATACTTGTTGCTGTAGAATTAACCGCGCAAACTACATGATGCCAATTACCATCAGCGACGCTAACATTAGAAGAAGTAAACACCTGTGCATAATCAGTAATTGAAGTGTTTCCGTAACCAAAAACATTATAAAAACGAATTTGACCATTATAAAGTTCTACGCTAAAACCTCTTTGTGGAGAGCTACCTTTCTGATGAATTATAAACTTAGAATTGACATTGTCAATAGTAGTAGATTTCATCCAAAAACTTATAGTGTATTCATTCACATAAGTCTGTTGAGTACCTCCTGATTGTAAATAATCGCCATTTAATTGTATAGCACTATTAACATTACCTACTCTGTCAGTTATTTGAAAACCATTCAAACCTGTTCGTGTTAAATTAACAACTCCTGATTGCAATGTTGTTTGTACGTTAGAATCAGTTAATTGAATACCCGGGCTAGTATTAAATTTATATTCCTTAACCAATCCTGCTGTTGGGATTTGAGAATAAACTAATGAAGTAATTAAAATTGCTGTAAAGAGTAATGCTTTTTTCATAATTATTAAATTTTATGAAGCAAAACTCTAAAAACACATACGTTAATAAAAGGCTATTTTTCTGAAATCAACTATTTTATTTCTGAAATCGATTTAAAAAATATCACTAACTAATTGTAAAAATTCTTCTTTCTTTTCAATAGATAATGGAATTCGTTTATTGTTTTCCATAATTAAGTAAAAACCATTATTTTTAGACAATTCTTTAAGGTGTTTTAAGTTGACTAAATAAGAACGATGTGGTTTATAAAAAACTGACTTCCCTTCTAGTTGCATTGCAAAATGTTTAATTGGTTTACAAATTAATTGGGGTTCTTTCCCTTTTATAAAAACATTTGTATACATGCCATCTGCTTCAAAAAATAAAATATCTTCATGCGAAACAAAAAGAATACCTTTTGGAATTTCCAAGGCAATTTTATTTAGTGCTAACTGTTCAAAAAAGAATTTTATCTCTTGTATTTTATTCGAAGCCGTACTTTTCTCAATTTGTTTTTTAGCTTTATAAACTGCGTGAATTAGTTCTTTTTTATCTACTGGTTTTAACAAATAATCAGTCGCGGTTAATTTAAACGCCTCAACTGCGTATTCATTATATGCCGTAACAAAAATTATCTCGAAAGTGACTTCATTAGGTTCAAAAAATTCTAATATTTGCAAACCTGTGTACTTAGGCATTTCAATATCTAGAAAAACAATGTCTGGTTGTTGTTCTTTAATCATTTGAACTCCCATTTCTAAATCCTCAGCTTCATCAATAGAAGTTATCTCGGGACAATTTTCGGTAAGAAGTATTCTTATTAAATGCCTAGCTTTCTTTTCGTCATCAATAATTAGTGCTTTCATTTTTATCTAATGGAATTTTAATTAATACTTGAGTTCCTATTGAATGTGAATTATTATCCAAAAGATCTATTATTTGAACCGTAATTTTATTTTGCCTTGTTCTATTTAGCAAATCTACTCGTTTTTGATTTGCTGAAGTCGCAAAAGATTTATGCATATGGTTTCTACTCTTCTGTATATTTTCTGATTCATTTCTTCCTATTCCATTATCTGTAATTGTACAAATCAACGTTTCTTTTAAGTAATCAAAATGAATACTTACTGATTTTAGTCCTTTTTTATGCATTAAGCCGTGTTTAATTGCATTTTCAACATAAGGCTGAAGGAATAAAGAAGGAATAAAGAAAACAGATGGATTAATAGATGAATGGATTTCTATTGCAAAGTCTAATTGCTCGTCAAATCTGTTTTTTTCAAGTTCTAAATAGAATTGTAGTGCTTTTACTTCATCGTTTAAACTTACTTCATTTTCTCTACTTTGTTCTAAATACATTCTTATAAGCCTCGAAAATTTCACTAAATAATCGCTTGCATTTTCTTTATCATTAGTTAAAATGTATTCTTGAATAGAATTTAATGCATTGAAAATAAAATGTGGGTTCATTTGTGACCGCAAATTTTCCAATTGAAAGAAGACTAACTCTTTTTCTGTTTCTGATTTTTCTAATGCGATTTGTTTTTCCCTTTCTGATTTTCTAATTTTTATCTTAAAAAAGATAAACCCAATTCCCAAAATTAGTACCGAAATAAGCAAATAAAACCACCATTTTTGCCAAAAAGGACTTTTAATAACAATAGTGATTTCTTTAAAGTTCTTTGAAAATGCTGCTTTTACTTGGAAAACATAATCTCCAGGCGGCAAACTATTAAATTTTACAAAGTTTTCCCCAATATTTAATGTTATCCATTCTGGACTTAAGCCTTTCATTCTATATTGATAAACTCCTTTTTGGTTAAACTGAAATCCGTTTACATTAAAGCTTATTTGTATTGCGTTTTGATTATGATTTAAAGAATAAATCGTTTGCAAAGGTTTACTTGTTTCATTTATTCTAAAATCTGAAAAATAAATTTCTGGCTCTTTTTGGGATTTAAACACTTTACTTTTGTCGATACTAAAAAGTCCTTTATTAGAGGAAAAAACGACTTTATTATCAAAAATTTCTATTCCAGAAATTTTATAAGATAAAATTCCATCACGCTCATTAAGTAATTGAAAAGTATTGGATTTTGTATTATACAGCTGAATTCCTTTTGAAGTTGCAATCCACAGTAAATGACCATCTGCTTTAACAACTTCAATTTCATTAGAAATTAAACCATTGCTTTCATCAATTTTAAAAACAACTTTTTTGTTTTGAATACCATAAACACCATCTTGAAAAGTACCAACCCAAATAGTTTCATTATCTGTTTCGGCAATAGAAATTCCTAAAATACTTTTGTTTTTATATTGAATTGTTTTTAAAGAAAAGTTAGTGTCAAAAACCACCAAGTTATCTACATAAGCAATATATGTATTATTCGTTTGTTTACTAAAAAAGGAGCTATAACCTCTCCTTTGCGCAACAAGTAACGAATCTTTACCATTCTTTAAATTTCTTATTAATGTGTTGAATGGATTTACAAAGAGTAACCTTGAATTATTTAAAAGTAAAAAACTCTTAACCGAGGTCATATTACTCTCTGAAGTTGCTTTTAAGTTATTCATATTTAACAAAAAGCCCCCATCGTCTTTACTTATATAAGTCGTGTTGCTTTCTGGAATATATTTTATCGCTGACACTCTTGAAGGCCTATCTAAATCGACTATTGTTTCTTTATTTGTTCTCAAATTATAAATAGAAACATCGCCTTTATTTGTTCCGAAAATTATAGTATTCTCATCTACTTTTTCAAAGCAACTAATGTTTTTAGAAGCTTCTTTAATTTTAAATTCTTCTACATGTATGTTTGGAATTACAAAAACACCATTTGTTAAGGTTGTGAACCAATAATTTTGATCTTTATCTTGGATTGCTTTAGTAACAAACTCGTCTGCTAATAGATTTTTTTTTAAATAAAAAACATTCTCCTTAAATTCAAAAACATAAACTCCAGCATTGGTTGTTGCCCAAATTTCATTTTTATTCTCTATAAAAGAGACTACTTGTTTATTTGATAAAATTTCTAAACCAGCAACTTCTTCTAAAAGTCGATTTTGTAGATTTAGTTTAAAAAATACATTTAGTTTATTCCTTTTCTTTACTGTAAATAAGTTGTTTTTAGTTTTAAAAAAAACCGGTTTACCTTCTTCAATTAGACTATTATCTTTATTCTTACTTGAAAGATCAAAAAGTAAACAATCTTTAATTTTTAAATCGCCATCTATTGTTTGTACTTTGTTTGCATTACAATGGTAAATTAAATCTTGAAAAAGAAACGGTTTTCCAAAACCATTTGGGTTTTCATTAATTAATTTTACTTCTTTGCTTAAAACATCTACACTATAGAATTTCGTAAATGTAAAAATCAAAAGTTTATTGTTTTTAACAATAAAATCGACTAATTCGCCCGTTTTAATTAAAAAACTTAAATCAATAAAGGTTACTAATTTATTATTTTGAACATAGAAAAATTGAGAAGAAATATTGTTACACCAAATTCTATTTTGATCGTCTTCAAAAATCCCAAATAACGACAAACCTTTCTTATCTACATTTGTAAAATTTAGAAAATCTTTACCATTATAACGAAAAAGCCCCTTGTCAGCAGCTAACCATACAAACCCTTTATTGTCTTCTAAAATGGTATAGAATTCAATATCTGGTAAGCCATCTTTTTCTGTAAGCTGAAAAGAGACAGGGTTTTGCGAAAACAAAAGAAAACTAAAAAAGTAAAATAAAAAAGTAGTTAAAAATTTCAATTCTATAAATTTTAGTAAATGTAAAATATACTAATATAAATATAACTAAGTTTTTTTTGAAATAGGCTAATTTACTTTTGAAACTAATAATCCAACTTCACGTAACCAATATATTTACTAATCTTAGCTTTTCTTCTGTTTATATAAGACGAAGAGTTTGATGCTTTAAACTTTCTTGGATTTGGTAAAATTGCTGCTATTCCTGCTGCTTCTTGTCTAGTTAAGTTTTTAGCGTCTTTTTTATACCAATGATTAGCAGCTGCTTGAGCGCCATAAACACCGTCACCCATTTCTATACTATTCAAATACACTTCCATGATGCGTTCTTTACCCCAAATAAACTCAATTAGAACGGTGAAATAAACTTCTAGTCCCTTTCTTACGTAACTTCTTCCTTGCCAAAGAAATACATTTTTAGCAGTTTGTTGTGATATAGTGCTTCCACCCTTAATTTTTTTTCCTTTTTTATTACTTTCGAAAGCTTTTGCAATGGAAACAAAATCAAAACCATTATGTGTTAGAAAATTACCGTCTTCACTAGATATAACAGCTTTTGGAAGGTTTGTAGATATTTCGTCTAACGAAACCCAATCGTGAGAGCAAACCATTTCTTTACCTGCAGATTTATGTTCAATAGCTCTAATTGCCATTAAAGGCGTAAACGGAACTGGTACAAACTTGTACAAAACGACAAAAAACAAACTTATAATATTAAACCAAAGAAATAGTTTGAATAAAAAAATAATTATTTTTTTGCCGGGACTTCTTTTAGTATTTTTTGATGGACTTTTTTTCTTTGGTATTTTTTTTGTTGCCATTTTCTTAAACTAAATCTGCTAATTCTTTACCTATTAAACTCCCTATCGCTACTCCCATTCCTCCCATTCTAACTCCACAATACACATTGTTTGACAGTTGTTCTACAATTGGATTTTTATTGTTTCCAACACCCATTATTCCGCTCCAACGGTGTTCTATTTCAATTTTTTGATTCGGTAAAATTACTGTTTTTAATAATTCCTCCAACTTGTCTTGAATAATTTTTGATTGCGCTAAATCTGTGGTTGTTTCGCCTTTGAAATCAAGGTTTCTTCCTCCTCCAAAAAGGATTCTATTTCCAATATTTCTAAAGTAATAATATCCTTTATCTAAATGAAAAGTTCCCTTTATATCTAAATTCTCAATAGGTTTTGTAATTAAAACTTGTGCTCTTGCAGGTTGAACTTGGTTTTTAGTTAACTCAGAGGCGAAACCGTTTGTAGCAAATAATAATTTATTGGTTACAAATGAAGTCTCATTTGTAACAACCTCAACTTTATCGTTTAAATCTTGAAAAGAAATAACGTTTTGCTGATTTAATATCAAAATATCTTTTGAAACAGCTTCTTTTAATAAAGCTTGCATCATGTTGCCAGTATCTATTTGTCCTTCAAAAGGATTGAAAATTAAGTTTTCGAAGATATTATGAAAATTGAATCGGTCTATTTCTTTGGCAAAAACATCAGCTTTAAACAATGGTCTTAAAACATCATTTATAAAAGGTAATTTCTGAATACATTCATTATAAAAAGCCTCATCGTTCTTTAAAAATAGTTCGTAACCTCCATAAGGCTTGAAGTCTATTTCCTCATCTCCTAAACGATTTCGAAGTAATTTTAATCCTTGAATTCTTTTTTGAACCAACTGAATTACTTCTTCTTCAGTATGGGTTTTTAAATCGTCTATAATCTCTGAAATACTTCCAAAACAAGCAAACCCAGCGTTTTTTGTACTTGCGCCTTGTGGTAAAACACCTTTTTCGAGAATTAAAATTTTAGCCTTTGGAAATCTTTCACGTAAAGTCAAAGCCGAATGCAAACCAACAATTCCACTACCAACAATAGCAAAATCTACATTGGTAAACCAGTTTTTTAATTCCCAATAACTCAATTGCATTATTCTTCTTTTTTAAGTATTTTTTTTTGTTTGAAATAATTCCATACTAAAGGGAAAGTTGTAATTGCTATTAAAATTAGAATAATTGTTTCAATATGTTTTTTCAAATCAATATTAAACTGATCTAAAAACATATGATATAAATAGTGTCCGGCAAAAACAAGTATAAAAGACCACAGTAAAGAACTCAGAATATTATAGAACATAAATCTGCTTTTTTTCATATGAACGATGCCTGCAATAATAGGTACGAATGTTCTAATAACGGGTAAAAAACGAGCAAAAACTATGGCTTTTCCACCATGCTTTTCAAAAAAAAATTGAGACTGAATAAGGTATTTTTTCTTAAAGAAAAAACTATCTTCTTTTGTATATAGGTAATTACCGCTTCTGGAACCAAACCAATATCCAAACATGTTACCAAAAGTAGCTGCAGTTGCAATTGAAAGTGATAATATGGTTACATTTGATAAATCATTTGGAATGTAAAAAAAAGTTTGGACTAATTCTCTTGTATAAATTCCGGAAAGAAATAGTAAGCTGTCTCCTGGTAAAAAGAAACCGGCAAACAAGCCTGTTTCTGCAAAAACAATAAACAAAACAACGTAAATTCCTATAGGAATTCCATTAACTTCCATCGTTATGTAAAACTCTGGATTAAATAATTTTGTCCAATGAAAATCTTGCATTTTATTCTAGTTTATCAATTGATTTTGCAACCACCATTGAAACAGCTGCATCTCCAGTAACATTAACTGTTGTTCTGCACATATCTAAAGGTCTATCAATTGCAAAAATAAGTGCTAATCCAGCTTCTGGAATTCCGGCTTGTGCTAAAACAATTACCAACATTACCATTCCTGCTCCAGGAACTGCAGCGCTCCCAATTGAAGCTAATGTTGCCGTTGCTATAATTCCTAGTTGTACTCCAAAACTTAAATCCATGCCAAAAGCTTGCGCAATAAAAACTGCTGCAACTGCTTGATACAAACTTGTTCCATCCATATTTATTGTTGCGCCAATTGGCAATACAAAACTCGCAACTTCATCGTCTACGCCTAAATTATCTACTACTCTCTCCATAGTAACTGGTAAAGTTGCCGCACTAGAACTTGTTGAGAAAGCTAATAATTGTGCAGGTGCAATTCCGTTAAGGAAAAATTTAGGGCTTTTCTTTGCTAACACTTTCACTATTAAAAGATAAAAAGCAATCATTATCGCTAAACCTATTACAACAGTAAGTCCGTACATTCCAAGAGCTTTAAATAAATCTAAACTTGGAGATTCGGCTATTAAAGATGCTAATAATGCAAAAACTCCAAAAGGAGCTGCAAGCATTATAAGATCAATCATTTTTAAAATAGCCTCATTGAATCCGTCAAAAAAGGCTTTTACTGGAGTAGCTTGTTCCGTTGGAATTAATATTAGTGCTATTCCGAAGAATATCGCAAAGAAAATAACTTGTAACATGTTTCCATTATCTGCCGCTGCACCAATTATATTACTTGGTACAATATCTTCTAATGCTTGTAAAGGTCCTGCGTTTTTTTGGTTTTCTGCTGCTGATATTTTTGAATTAGCATCGTTAGCATAATTACCAACTAACTCTGTTCTTGTTTCTTCAGAAATATAGCTTCCAGGTTTAATAATATTAACTACCGCTAAACCTATAGAAACAGCAAAAACTGTTGTAAGAATATATAAACCTATTGTTCTTCCTCCCATTTGAGAAAGTTTTGAAATATCTTTTAAGTCAGAAACTCCCTTGATTAAAGAAGCTAAAATTAAGGGAACAGCTATTAATTTTAATAGGTTGATGAAAATATTCCCGAATGGCTTAATCCAATCGATAATAAATTGTTTTCCCCAATCAAATTGTATCAAAAGAAAGGCAAATAATACTCCAAACAACATTCCTAATAATATTTGCCAATGCAGTGCTAATTTTCTCATTTAAGTCTTTGTATTTTAAGAATGTGAAAATAGGTATATTTTTTCAAAATGTTGTAATTTTAGCTGATTTTAATAATCCGAAAAATGAAAAAAATAGCTTTAATATTAATTATCATGACAAGTTTTGCTACTAATGCACAAGAATTAATGACACCTGAATTACTTTGGAAACTTGGAAGAATTTCTCCTCTTGGGGTATCAAAAAATGGTAAAAATATAGTTTACAAGGTTTCAACTCCCTCAATTGAAGAGAATACATCCAATTCCAAATATTATAGTATTCCTATTTCTGGAGGAAAAGTTGTAGAACTTAAAGAGCATAAAGGCTTAGTTAATGATAAAAATATTTCTCCAAATGGAGACTGGACGCTTTCCCATAAAGAAGTAAAAACTAACAAGGTTGATGGAAAAGATTTTTATCCGGAATTAGACAAAAGTGATGTCAAAGTTTATGAATCATTAGATTACCGCCATTGGGATACTTATAATGAAGGAAAACATAATCATGTAATACTTACAAATACAAAAGGCGAAGAAATTGACATTATGGAAGATGAACCATTTGATTCTCCTCAAAAAGCTTTTGGAGGAGATGAAGATTATATTTGGTCACCAGATAGCTCTAAAGTAATTTATGTTTCGAAAAAGAAAGTTGGAACTGCTTATGCAACAAGTACAAATACCGATTTATATGAATATGATTTAGCTTCTAAAACAACCAAAAATTTAACAGAAAGTAATTTAGGCTATGATGTTGCACCACAGTTTTCACCTAATGGAGATTTATCTTGGTTACAAATGAAACGCGATGGATTTGAAGCCGACAAAAACGACATCATTGTTCGATTCAAAGGTTTAGATATCAACTTAACATCTGGCTGGGACGGAACAGTAGATAGTTTTACATGGAGCAAAGATGGAAAAAAGGTATATTTTTTAGCGCCAGTTGACGGAACTAAACAATTATTTGAAGTTAACTTTCCTGGCTTGACAAGAATTGCGGTTCTCGTTACTCAAATTACAGAAGGACAATTTGATGTAAACCAAATTATTGGGTTTCATGAAAACAATGTTTTAGTTACTAGAGGCGACATGAATCATGCAAATGAAATTTTTAGTTATGATTTAAAAAAGAAATCTTGGAAACAAATTACGAATATTAATACGGAAGTTTATTCAAAATTAGCTTTACCAAAGGTTGAAAAACGAATGGTAAAAACTACCGATGGAAAAGAGATGTTGGTTTGGGTTATTTTACCTCCAAATTTTGATGCAAAAAAGAAATACCCAACACTATTGTATTGTCAAGGCGGACCGCAAGGACCGTTATCTCAATTTTATTCATTTAGATGGAATTTTCAAGTTATGGCTTCCCAAGATTATATTATTGTTGCTCCAAACAGACGAGGAATGCCTGGTCATGGTGTGGAATGGAACGAACAAATTAGTAAAGATTGGGGCGGACAAGCAATGGACGATTATTTAAGTGCTATTGATGCTATTGCTAAAGAAACTTATGTGGACAAAGAAAGATTAGGTGCAATTGGAGCAAGTTACGGTGGCTATTCTGTGTTTTATTTAGCAGGAATTCACAAAAATATATTCAAAACTTTTATAGCGCATGCCGGAATTTTCAATACACAAAGTATGTATGGAACTACGGAAGAAGTGTTTTTCACCAACTGGGACATGGGTGGAGCGTATTGGGAAAAAGAGAATGTTTTAGCGCAAAAAGCATATAACGAATTCAATCCAATAAACTTTGTAAATAACTGGAATACGCCAATATTTATTATTCAAGGCGCAAAAGATTATAGAGTCCCTGTTGGGCAAAGTCAAGAAGCATTTCAAGCCGCACAATTAAAAGGAATTAAAAGTCGATTTATGTTATTTCCAGAAGAAAACCATTGGGTTTTAAAACCACAAAACGGATTGGTTTGGCAACGTGAATTTTTTAAATGGTTGAAAGAAACTTTGTAAAAATAAAAAACAAGAAACATGAACAATTCTCAAATTAATAAATATTTTGAAGTTGTTCTTTGTTTTTTTGAAATTGAAATTTGTACTTGAATATGATGTCATTTGAAGAAGTTGAATTTACTGTAAAAAAGTTTCATGCGTTAGAAATGACAATTGAAGCGGCTGAATTTTTAATTAAAAACTACGAATTAGAACACCCTAATTTTAAAGGTTTTGAATTAAGAGAAAAAGCAGAACCAAGTTTTATATTATTTACAACAGAAGGTGTTTTTGGAAAACAACAAATTATTAGAATTCCTGAAAACACGTTTGAATTTCCTTTGGTTTTAAACCTTAATATGTTAGCGCATGAAATGTTACATGTAAAACAAAAATATACAAATAGTATAGTTGAAGATAAAAACGAACGTGAATGGCAGGCTTACTATGAAATGTTATTTCATAAAGAGTTTCCTTTAATTCCAGAATTAACTGATTTTCATAAAAAGGCTTTTGGGAGCAAAGCATTTGAATATTTTAACCGAATGGGAGAAAATTCGGAATTGCAGTTAAAGTATCAAGAACAGAAAAAAGAAGTTAAATTTTTATTAGAAAACTTATAAAACAAAAAATCCTGCAATTAGCAGGATTTTTTTAGATATTTAATCTTCAATTTTATCTTTCATTACAAAAGATTCCATGAATTTTGTAGTATAATTTCCAGCTACATAATCTGGTTCGTCCATTAATTGTCTATGGAACGGAATTGTAGTTTTAATTCCTTCAATTACAAATTCATCTAAAGCACGCTTCATTTTATTGATAGCTTCTTCTCTAGATTGTGCGGTTGTAATTAACTTAGCAATCATAGAATCGTAATTTGGTGGAATTGTGTATCCTGAATAAACATGTGTGTCTAAACGAACACCATGACCACCTGGAGTATGTAGTGTAGTAATTTTCCCTGGTGAAGGTCTAAAATCGTTATAAGGATCTTCCGCGTTAATACGACACTCTATAGAGTGTAGTATTGGAAAATAGTTTTTCCCAGAAATAGGTATTCCTGCAGCTACCATTATTTGTTCACGAATTAAATCGTAATCAATTACTTGTTCTGTAATAGGGTGCTCTACTTGGATACGTGTATTCATTTCCATAAAAAAGAAATTTCTATGCTTATCTACTAAGAACTCTACTGTTCCAGCACCTTCATATTTAATATACTCTGCAGCTTTAACCGCTGCGGTACCCATTGCTTCTCTCAATTCATCTGTCATGAATGGAGATGGTGTTTCTTCTGTTAGTTTTTGATGACGACGTTGGACTGAACAATCTCTTTCAGAAAGATGACATGCTTTACCGAAAGAATCTCCAACAACTTGAATTTCAATATGACGCGGTTCTTCAATAAGTTTTTCCATGTACATATCGTCATTTCCAAAAGCAGCTTTACTTTCTTGACGAGCAGATTCCCAAGCGCCTAAAAGGTCTTCTTCTTTCCATATTGCTCGCATTCCTTTTCCACCACCACCAGCTGAAGCCTTAAGCATTACAGGATATCCCGTTTCTTTAGCAACTTTTTGACAATCTTCAAAAGATTCAATAATTCCTTCACTTCCTGGAACAACAGGTACTCCTGCTTCAATCATGGTTGCTTTAGCGTTAGCTTTGTCTCCCATTCTGTCAATCATGTCAGGTGAAGCACCAATGAATTTAATACCGTGTTCTTGACAAATTTTAGAAAATTTTGCATTTTCAGACAAGAAACCATATCCTGGATGAATTGCATCTGCATTTGTAATTTCTGCTGCTGCAATAATATTTGCCATCTTTAAGTAAGACAAATTACTAGGAGGTGGACCAATACAAACTGCTTCATCTGCAAAACGAACATGTAAGCTTTCAGCATCAGCAGTAGAATATACAGCTACTGTTTTAATGCCCATTTCTTTACACGTTCTTATAATACGTAGGGCGATTTCTCCTCTGTTTGCTATTAATATTTTTTTAAACATCTTTTTTAAATTAGATAATTATACAATAGGATTTATTGGTCTATTAGTTGAATTGATATATCTAATAAACTAAAAATCTAAAATTAAGATGGATCAACTAAAAATAATGGTTGGTCAAATTCTACAGGTGAAGAATCATCCACTAATATTTTAACAATTTTACCAGAAATTTCTGATTCAATCTCGTTAAATAATTTCATAGCTTCAATAACACATAAAACATCACCTTTTGCAATTGTTGAACCTACCTCAACAAAAACTGGTTTGTCTGGAGCAGCCTTTCTGTATAAAGTACCTATTATTGGCGATTTAATTGTGATGTATTTTGCATCTTCATTTACTTCTACTGCTGCTACCGGAGCTGTCGGCGCTACTGGCTGAGCCGCTGGAGCCTGAGGTAATGCTTGAGAAACTGGCATTTGTTGAACATAAGTAGTAGTCGCTTCTGAGCCTTCAGCAACAGTTTTAATGGTGATTTTAAAATCGTCCATTTCTAGTTTTACTTCAGTTGCACCTGATTTTGATACAAATTTGATTAAATTTTGAATTTCTCTAATATCCATAATAGTAAATTTTGATTTATATTGTTTGTTATTGTTTGTTATATGCCCATTTAAGGTAAATAGATCCCCAAGTGAATCCACCACCGAATGCAGCAAAAATAATATTATCTCCTTTTTTTAACTTGTCTTCAAAATCTGAAAGTAATAACGGTAATGTTGCAGAAGTTGTATTACCATATTTCTCAATATTTATAAGAACTTTTGAATCATCTAATCCCATTCTGTTAGAAGTGGCATCAATAATTCTTCTGTTCGCTTGATGTGCAACTAGCCAATTTACATCGTCTTTTGTTAGGTTGTTGCGCTGCATAATTTTTTCACTCACATCTGCCATACCAGAAACAGCATGTTTGAAAACTGTTTTCCCATCTTGATGTACAAAATGTTGTTTGTTTTTTACAGTTTCTTCTGATGGAGGTAGAATAGAACCACCAGCTTCAATTTTTAAAAACTCTCTACCAATTCCATCGCTTCTTAAAAACTCATCTTGTAATCCAAGACCTTCGTTGTTCGGTTCAAAAAGTACTGCTCCAGCTCCATCTCCAAAAATAATACAAGTTGCCCTATCTGAATAGTCAATTATAGAAGACATTTTATCTGCTCCTATAAGTAATATTTTTTTATATCTACCAGATTCAACATAGGCTGCTGCTGCTGACATTCCATATAAAAAACTAGAACAAGCTGCTTGTAAATCGTAAGCAAAAGCATTTGTTGCGCCTATTTGAGTAGCAACATAAACACCAGTTGATGCGACAGGTAAGTCAGGAGTTGTAGTTGCCATAATGATCAAATCTATCTCTTTTGGATCTAAATTTGCCTTCTCAATTAAATTTTGAGCAGCTTTTATAGCTAAAAAAGAAGTTCCTTGCCCTTCTTCTTTTAAAATTCTTCTTTCTTTAATACCAGTTCGAGATGTTATCCATTCATCGTTAGTATCTACTAAAGTCTCTAGTGCTTTGTTAGATAATACATAGTCTGGAACATATGAACCAACGGCAGTAATTGCGGCTGTTGTTTTACCCATAATTGTTTTTTTTCCTCTTCATTGAGCGAGGCTCAAATAAGTGGCGAAAATTACAAAAAAAAACGCTAACCCCAAATGAATAAATTATATTAATTGAAAACTAGGTGTACTAAGCTATTAGAAAAGAAAAACCCTGTCTACAAGACAGGGTTTAGTTAGAATATATAATGTAGCGGTTGTGACTATTTTTTCAATAAATCTCTAATTTCTGCTAATAAATCTTCTTGAGATGGTCCAGCAGGTGCAGGAGCTACTGCTTCTTCTTTTTTCTTTGAAGCATTCATTCCTTTAATAATTAAAAATAAAACAAAAGCAACAATTACAAAATTAATTACTGCGGATAGAAATAAACCATATTTAACACCTCCAAAAGCAGTAAGCTCTTCTATTTTTGTAAGATTTGCAGCTTCCAAAGCAGGTTGTAAAAGTAATGGAGTAATTACATCTGCTATGAATGAGCTTACTATTTTACCAAATGCACCACCAATTATTACTGCTACGGCTAAATCAACTACATTGCCTTTCATGGCAAATTCTTTAAATTCTTTAAACATGTTTTCTTTTTTTATGGTTAGTAATGCTAATTTAATAAAAAATTAATACTTGGCTAATTTTTGTAAAATATTCGTTTTACTCTTTGTGAAATTCCTGTAAGAATTTCATATGCAATAGTGTTTGTTTTTTCTGCAATTTCTATTACTGAAGGGCTTTCGCCAAAAACAATTACTTCGTCTCCAGGCTTACAATTTATGTTAGAAACATTTACCATCATCATGTCCATGCAAATATTACCTAAAATTGCTGCTTTTTGGTTTTGAATAAGAACATATCCTTTTTCATTTCCCCAAGCGCGTCTAATGCCATCAGCATAACCAATAGGGATAGTTGCAACTTTTATGCTTTCATTTACTCTGTAATTTCTGCTATAACCAATACTTTCTCCTTTTTCTACTTCTCTTATTTGAGAAATAATACTTTTTAGAGTACTTACGTTTTGGAGATTTCTGGTTTCTAAATCAGAATTTCCAAAACCATACAATCCAATTCCTAAACGAACCATTTCGTATTGTTTTTCAGGATAATTAAAAATTCCGGAAGTGTTTAAAATATGTCTGTTTGGTTTTTTATTTAGCTTTTTTGCTATTTTAGAATAAATAGCTTCAAAACGATCAAATTGTAGTAAAGTAAAGTCTTTAAATTCGGGATTGTCAGAAGCAGCTAAATGCGAAAAAACACTTTTTACACTAATAAAATTATTATTATGCAAAAGCGAGTTTAGTTCTTTGATTTGGAAATCTTCAAAACCTAATCTGTGCATTCCAGTGTCAATTTTTAAATGAATTGGATAGGAATTACAGTTTTTCTGTTTTGCAACTTCTATAAAAGCACTTAAACCGGTTAAGGAATAAATTTCGGGTTCTAAATCATAGGCTATCATTGCATGAAAACTGCTGTTCTCAGGATTTAAAACCATTATTGGAATTGTAATTCCTGCACGTCTTAAGTTAATACCTTCATCTGCGAACGCAACGCCTAAATAATCTACTTTATGGTGTTCTAATAATTTTGCAATTTCAAAGCCGCCATTTCCATAACCAAAAGCTTTTACCATGACCATTATTTTGGTTTTTGCAGCTATTTTCGATTTGTAAAAATTTAGATTGTGACTTATTGCGTCTAGGTTTATTTCAAGAACCGTTTCGTGATTTTTTTCTTCTAAAACCACTACAATTTCATCAAAACTAAAACTTCTTGCGCCTTTAATTAAAATGGTTTCGTTATGAAAAGATTGTAAGTTAAACTGTTTTAAAAACTCAAAAGTGGAATTAAAAGCAATAACATTTGGTACTTCTTTTAGATAGCTTGAAATAGTTTCTCCAATAACGATGATTCTGTCAATGTTATTTTGAATTAAAACATTGGTAACCTTTTTGTATAAAATATCTAAAGGCAAGCCACTTTGAAAAATATCGGATAAAATAATCGTTTTCTTTTGATGTAATTTTTGTTGCTCTAAAAAATCGAGAGCAATTTTCAAAGATTGGTAATCAGATGAAAAGGAATCGTCAATTAAAATGCAATTATTAATTCCTTTTTTTGCCTGTAAACGGATTTCTACAGGATATAAATTTTCAATTCTATTTTGAATAGTTGGTATTTCTAAATTCAAATACAATAAAACACAAATACAGTTTAAAGCATTAGTTAAGCTATAAGAATCATACGTTTTAATAGAAAAGTTGAATGTTGTGTTATTATAGGTTACCGCTATTGTTGCTAATTGCGGATTTGACGTAATTATTTCTGCAAAAACAGTTGCTTTTTTATCGGTAAAACTCCAAGTAAAACTTTTTGTAGAAAGGTGTTTTTCAACAGCTTCATTTTTTTGTAAAATAACTATTTCGCTATTTTTAAAAAGTTTTAGTTTTTCAATTGTTTTTTGTTCTGTGCTTTCAAACCCTTCATCATGAACATTACCTATGTGTGTGAAAACGCCAATTGTTGGAGAAATCATTTCTTCCAAATTTTGCATTTCTCCATAAACGGATATTCCGGCTTCAAAAATTCCTAAATTATGATTTTCGTTAATTCCAAAAATGGAAAGTGGTACACCAACTTGTGAATTAAAACTTCTAGGACTTCTTACTATAGAATAATCTGGACTTAAAAGAAAGTTTAACCATTCTTTTACAATTGTTTTTCCATTGCTTCCGGTAATTCCAATTATAGGAAAATGAAATAAAGCACGGTATTTTTTTGCAGCTATTTGTAAAGTGTCTAATGTATTTGAAACCACAAAGAAAACAGCTTTTCCTTTTACATTTTCAGGAATATATTCCACTACAAAATGAACGACTCCTTTTTTAATTAGAGCTTCAATATAATTATGTGCATCGTGATTATTTCCTTTTAAAGCAAAAAATAGCGTTCCAGAATTATTTTGCAAAGAACGACTGTCAATAGAAATGTTTTCAACCGAAAAACGATCAAAAGAGCCGACAATTTCCGCATCAATAGACGAAATAATTTCTTTTAAATAAACAGTCACTTATGTTTTGTTGTTATTCATTGCTTTGAAAAATGCAGCGCGACTTAAAGGTTCGTATTCGGCTGTTTCACCTAACATTACGAGCTTTTTATCTTTAGATTTTCTAAAACTATAGTTTGCTAAATTTCCAGTTCTGGTACAAACTGCATGCACTTTAGTGACATACTCTGCAGTTGCCATTAAATTTGGCATAGGACCAAAAGGATTTCCTTTAAAATCCATGTCTAAACCAGCAACAATTACGCGAATACCGCTATTTGCCAAATCGTTACAAACAGATACAATTTCGTCATCAAAAAACTGCGCCTCATCAATTCCTACAACATCACAACCTTGCGCTAAAATTCTAATATTTCCTGCAATAGGAACAGGTGTTGAACGGATTTCGTTTGAATCGTGCGAAACTACCATTTCATCATGATAACGTATGTCTACAGATGGTTTGAATATTTCTACTTTTTGCTTTGCAAATTGCGCTCTTTTTAATCTACGAATTAATTCTTCAGTTTTACCTGAAAACATAGACCCACAGATAACTTCTATCCAGCCAAATTGTTCAGATTGATTTACGGTATTTTCTAGAAACATTTTGTATCTTTCGGTCGATTAATATTATTTTCTGCTACTTTTGTAATTGAAACAAACTTACATAAATTTACAATAAGGTCAAACAATAACGAAGGGCAATATTTGTAATTATTAAAATAATATTTTTACAATTAGAATAAAACAATTTACACATTCAATTTCTATTTTAAGGTCATGAAGAAAAAATTAGAGTCAGAATTAATCAGCATTGCACACAGAGTTTTAAAGCTAAAAAATCGTTCGGAAACGATACAGTTACAGGAAGAAACAAAAAAATTATACGACCAGTTAACTATTTTACGTTTTTATGAAGAGAATATAGATGTTGTTGAAAAAGAAATTTCTTTAGCAGATTTAGAAGCAAAAATGCAAAAATCAACTATAGATGTTCCAGATGCAAAAATCGAATTAGCACAAGATGTTTTTGTAGAAGAAGTTGAGCAAGAAGTGGTGGTGTTAGAGGAAGATATTTTTGAGCCAGTTCCTGTTGAAAAAGAAGTGATAGATGAAATTGAAGAAGAGTTTGAAGTAGAAGAGCCAATTCGTCATGAAGAAGATGTAAAACAACCACAATCTGTTTTGTTTGAAGATGTTTTTGGAACTGACTTTTCTGAGCTTGATTTTGTAAAAGTAAATGATGTTCCTGTAGAAGTAGAACAAGTTGCAGAAATGGTTTTTGATAAAGCAGAAGATGTTGTAGAAGAAGAACCAAAAGAAGTTGAGGTTGAAGCGGAAGAAGAAATTGTATTTGAAGCAAAAGAAGAAGTTGTAATAGATTCTATTCCAGAAACCGTTTTTGAAGAAAAGTCTAAATCGCTTAACGATAAACTTACTAGAGGAATTAACATTGGCTTAAACGATAGAATAGCATTTGAGAAAAAATTATTTGGTGGAAGTTCCGATGATTTTAACAGAGTTCTTTCTCAATTAAATACGTTTGACTCTTTTGAAGAAGCGCACGGATTTATAAACGACTTCGTAAAGCCTGACTATAATAATTGGGATGGAAAAGAAGAATATGAAACAAGATTTTTAGAAATTGTAGAGAAAAAATTCGGATAATAAATGACTAAATATTTAAAAATTGCTTATTGGGTTTTTACGGCTTTGTTTTCAGCTATAATGTTGTTTTCAGCAAATATGTATTTAACACAATACGAAATGGTAAAAGGTTTTTTCGAAACTTTAGGCTATCCTGTTTACCTTATTTATCCATTGGCAATTTTAAAAATAATAGGAGTTATTACATTGCTTGCTAATTTTAATGTAACATTGAAAGAATGGGCATATGCTGCTTTTTTCTTTGAAATAATATTAGCTTTTTTTGCACATTATATGATAAAAGACGGAGGAGAATCTACCGCAATACTAGCAATGATTTTATTGCTTTCTTCTTATTTTCTATGGAAGAAAACAAGCATAAATTTGAAAAAAGAAAATTAAAAAATGGGAAAATTATTTCTTGTTCCAACGCCAATTGGTAATCTTGAAGACATGACTTTTAGAGCGATTAGAGTTTTAAAAGAAGTAGATTTAATTTTAGCAGAAGATACTCGTAACAGCGGAAAATTACTAAAACATTTTGAGATTGGAACACAAATGTATAGTCACCACATGCACAACGAACATAAAACTGTTGAAAGTATTATAAAACGTTTGCAAGCTGGCGAAACCATTGCTTTAATTAGCGATGCAGGAACGCCAGCAATTTCTGATCCTGGTTTTTTACTAACGCGTGCTTGTGTAGAAAATGGAGTAGAAGTAGAATGTTTACCAGGAGCAACTGCTTTTGTACCTGCTTTAGTAAATAGTGGTTTACCCAATGATAAATTCGTTTTTGAAGGTTTTTTACCCGATAAAAAGGGAAGACAAACACGTTTTTTAGCTTTAGCCGAAGAAACACGAACCATGATTTTTTACGTTTCACCACATAAGTTAAATAAAACATTAGCCGAATACATACAGTATTTTGGAGCAGAAAGAGCTATTTCTGTTTCTCGTGAATTATCTAAATTACACGAAGAAACCGTTCGTGGAACTGCCGAAGAAGTGTTGAAACACTTTGAAGCGAAACTCGCAAAAGGTGAAATAGTGGTTTGTGTTGGGGGGAAAAAATAATTTTCATGAAAAAATTTATATTCATATTTCTTGCCGTACTCATAATTTCTTGCAATTCTTCAAAAATAGATATATCTAATTCTTCAAAATATTATACCGATTCTATTTATAGTAATTCATTACAAGAATATAGATTACATAATATTTATCTACCGAAAAACTTTAGTAAAAAGAATCAATATCCTATCCTATATGCAACAGATGGAAATAAAATGGATGTAAATAATACAACTAAAATTTTATTGGATTCTTTAATTGAAAATAAATTAACACCTCCTTTTATAGTAATAGAAAGTCATCAAAATTCTAAAATAGCAGATAGTACAAGCACGACTAATGGTTATGGGATGAAAATATACAATAGGTATAGGTATTTTGATTATGTGCCAAACCAAACTTTAGATCCTATTCTTAAAAAGCGATTTAATAATCACATGAATTATTTTGTAAGTGAATTAATACCAAAAATTGAAATACAATTCAATCAAAAAAACACTAAAGAAAATAGGTTTTTTTATGGTGTTTCAAACGGAGGAAGTTTTGGAATAAATATGTTAAATTCTAACCCTAATATAATTGGGACTTATATATGTTATTCTACTATTGGTGGAGACATTCAGTCTATGAACTGGGATAAAAAAATTAATTACCCTAAATTATATTTACAATATGGAAATCAAGAACCTGTTTTTCTTAAAAATGATGCTGATTATCTAATTAAAAAATATACGGAGTTAAACTTATTTTGTGAAATAAATTCATTTGATGGAGGGCATGATAATGTTATTTGGAAAGAAAAATTTATAAGTACTATTAAAAAAACAATAAAATGACAACACACAGCGTAACCACAACTTGGAAAAAGAAAATGCAATTTGAGTCTACAAACCCAAGTGGCGAAACAGTTTTAATCAACGTAGGAGAAGAAAACGGAGGTGAAGGTGCAGGTTTACGACCAAAAGCAATGATGTTGGCTTCTTTAGCGGGTTGTTCCGGTTTAGATGTTGCTTCTCTAATTGAAAAAATGAAATTAGAGGTAGATGATTTTAAAATTGAAACATCTGCAAATTTAACAGAAGAACATCCAAAAATTTACGACCAAGTAACAGTAGAATACCATTTTTATGGTGCAAATTTAAACGAGGCGAAACTACAACGCGCTGTAGATTTATCTGTCGAAAAATATTGTGGTGTTATGGAAATGTTTAGAAAATTTGCAACAGTTGAGGTGAAAACTTTTTTTCATAAATAAAACTTTGTCATTTCGACGTAAGGAGAAATCACATAAAGTAAAAAAAACTTAAAGTATGAATGAATTCAACCCTCAATTAGGTTTTCATTCTTATTATGTTTACATAATTACCAATAAATATAGATCTACTTTTTATATTGGTGTGACAAATAATTTGAAACAACGATTACTGCAACACAAAGAAAATATTGAATTAGGGAACAAAACGTTTGCTTCAAAATATAATTTAGAATTTTTAGTTTATTACGAAAAATTTGTTTGGGTTGAAGAGGCTATTGCAAGAGAAAAAGAACTGAAAAAATGGAGAAGAGAAATTAGAATTAATAAAAAAGTTTAATCCTGAATTTGAATTTTTAAATCATCATTTTGAGTAATAAAGACTATGTGATTTCTCCTTACGTCGAAATGACAAAATAAAATAAAATAAAATGACAGTTTTACAATTAATAAATAAAGTAAAGAAGTCTGAAATCATTAATTTTTCAGAAGTTATAAGTACAATCGATAATACATTTGAATTTATTCCAACAAAATTCAAAAATGGAGATGTTATCAATGAAGAAAACATTAATAATGGTTCTTGTAAAGTGTTTTCATTCGCCAAATTCCACCAATTAACTGCAACAGAAACCTTATTTTTATTTGGCGAGCATTACCAAAAAGTGCTGCAAACACCAAATGAAGAAGATCATCAAAATATTCGAAATTTTATGAAATTTGATTGGGAAGGCATTCATTTTGAAGCAAATGCACTTAATCCTGTCATTGCGAGAAGGAACGACGAAGCAATCTTATAAAGCCAAAATTCATACATTATTATAAATTACAACACTATTCATGCAACTATTTGGATTGCTTCGTGCCTCGCAATGACAAAATTAGTACATTTGTACCATATAAGCCATTCAAAATAATTCATTAACTTTTAATTCATAATTAAGATGCGTTGGAATTTAAAATCAAAGCCAGAAAAACAAAAAGTACAAGCCTTGCAAAATACACTTCAAGTCGATGAAATCATCGCGACTTTATTAGTTCAACGAGGAATTGGAACTTACGAACAAGCCAAAACTTTTTTTCGTCCATCTTTAGAAGATTTGCACGATCCATTCTTAATGAAAGATATGGACAAAGCGGTAGAACGCATTGAAACTGCCATTAAAAATAGTGAAAACATCATGGTTTTTGGCGATTATGATGTCGATGGAACTACTGCAGTTTCATTAGTTTCGAGTTATTTACGAACATTTTATCCCAATATAGCAACCTATATTCCAGATCGTTATGCAGAAGGTTATGGCGTTTCTTACAAAGGAATTGATTTTGCAGAAGACAACGGAATCACTTTAATTATAGCTTTAGATTGTGGTATAAAATCCATCGATCATGTAAATTATGCTTCCCATAAAGGAATCGATTTTATTATTTGCGACCATCACCGACCTGGAGATAAATTGCCAAAAGCAATTGCGATTTTAGATCCAAAACGAGAAGATTGTTCGTATCCTTATGACGAATTATGCGGTTGCGGAGTTGGGTTCAAATTAATTCAGGCTTTAGGTCAAAACAGAAACCAAACAGTTGAATACTTTTTACCTTATTTAGATTTAGTTGCTACTGCAATTGCGGCTGATATTGTTCCCATGACGGGAGAAAATAGAACGTTAGCAAAATTTGGAATGGACGTTATAAATTCTAGTCCACGTCCGGGAATTAAAGCTTTATTGCAATCTATAAAAAAGAAAGAAATTACTATAACCGATGTTGTTTTTACCGTTGCACCAAGAATTAATGCAGCCGGAAGAATCAAACATGGCGATTATGCGGTTCGTTTGTTAACCGAATTTAATTTGGCTCAAGCCGAAGAGTTTGCCAAAGAAATTGAAGACAATAATAACGAACGTAAAGGTTTAGATAAACAAATTACAAAAGAAGCGTTATCGCAAATCATAGAATCTAAAGAAGAAAAGCGATTTACAACCGTTGTGTATCAAGAAGATTGGCACAAAGGAGTAATTGGAATTGTGGCTTCGCGATTAATTGAAACGTATTATAGACCCACTATCGTTTTTACAAAAAGTGGAGATAAATTAGCCGCTTCTGCTCGTTCGGTTAAAAATTTCGATGTGTATAATGCTTTGGAAGCTTGTGCCGAACATTTGGAGCAATTTGGAGGACATATGTATGCGGCCGGAATGACTTTGAAGCCAGAGAATTACGAAAAATTTAAAATTGCCTTTGAAAAAGTAGTGCAAGAAACAATTTCTCCAGAATTATTGATTCCTGAAATTTCAATTGATGCAGAGATTAATTTTTCAGATATTTCACCAAAATTAGTCCGTGTTTTAAAACAATTTGAACCTTTTGGGCCACAAAATATGCATCCAGTTTTTACAAGTAATAATTGCTTTGATACAGGTTATGCAAAAACACTTGGTAGTGAAGATGAGCATTTAAAATTGTTTGTAAAACAAGATGGTTTAGATGGTATTGGTGCTATTGGTTTTGGTTTAGGTAAATATTTATCTTCCATTCAAAACAGAGAGCCTTTTCAAATGGCTTATGTTTTAAATGAAAACGAATGGAACGGTAAAGTTGATTTGCAACTTAATGCAAGAGCAATAAAAATATAAAATGGCTAAAAAAGATCCCTACGCAGCATTACGATTTAAGGAATTCAGGGTTTTTCTTACTATGCGGTTTGCGTTGGTTTTTGCCTGGTCTATGCAATTTGTAATTATTGAATGGGAAGTGTATAGTTTAACAAAAAATCCACTTTCATTAGGAATTATAGGTCTAATGGAGATTATTCCTGCGGTTTCTATGGCTTTATTTGCAGGTCATATTGTAGACCAAAGCGAGAAAAGAAGTTTATTAATGAAATGCCTTTTAGGTTTTTCAATTATTAGTTTAGGTCTTTTTTTAGTAACTGTGCCAAGTGTGGTGGAGTCATTAGAAACAAATACTATATTATGGATTATTTATGCGTTAGTTTTTTGTGGAGGTTTAGTTAGAGCATTTATTGGTCCAACTGTTTTTTCGCTTTTATCTTTAATTGTTCCAAAGAAAAATTATCCAAATGCTGCAACTTGGAGTAGTTCAACTTGGCAAATGGGTTCTATGTTTGGACCTGCAATTGCGGGTGTTTCTATCGGAGTAATTGGAGTGCATTGGTCTATGTGTTTGGTTTTTGGATGTACTTTATTTGCGTTAATTTGGTTAACTCAAATTTCTAAGAAACCCATTTTAAATCCGAAAATTGGTGAACCAATATTCCAAAGTTTAAAGGAAGGAGTGAAGTTTGTATTCAATAATAAAACCATTTTAGGAGCTATTTCATTAGATATGTTTGCTGTTTTATTTGGTGGAGCAGTAGCTTTATTGCCAATATTTGCGCAAGATATCCTAAAAGTTGGTTCAGAAGGTTTTGGAATTCTTCGTGCGGCTCCTGCAGTTGGGTCAATTGTTACGATGCTTTTGGCAGCTTATTTTTCTTTAAATAAAAATGCAGGTATAAAATTATTAACTGCCATATTTGTTTTCGGACTTTGTATTATTGTTTTTGGTATTTCCGAAATATTTTGGATTTCAGTTGTAGCGTTGTTTTTAAGTGGTGTTGCCGATGGCGTTTCGGTTGTAATTCGAAACACAATTTTACAATTACACACACCCAATAATATGCGCGGTAGAGTTTCTTCTGTTAATTCAATATTTGTTGGTTCTTCTAATGAATTAGGGGCTTTTGAAAGTGGTGTTACAGCCAAGTTAATGGGAGTTGTGAATGCAGTCGTTTTTGGAGGGGTAATGACATTAGTAACTGTTACTACAACGGCATTTGCATTGCCAAACTTCAGGAAATTAGATTTAGAAAAAGAGGTGGAAGAATTGGAAAAAGAAGATTAGTTTTTATATTCTTTTAATTCGAATGTTTCTCCATCAAAAACACCATAAGTAAAATAACCTATCCAATCCCCTAAATTAGCATATTTAGAATTTTCACTAACGTCAATTATCATTGGTAAATGACGGTGGCCAAAAATAAAATAATCGTAGTGTTTGGTTTCTAATTTGCGTTTTGCATATTGCACCAACCATTCGTTTTCTTCTCCAAGAAATTTCACGTCTTCAGCTCCCGAAATCAATTTGTTTTTAACGGATAAATATTGCGCAAGTCTTACACCAATATCTGGGTGTAGCCAACGAAATATCCATTTAGAAAAAGAGTTCGTAAATACTTTTTTCATACGTTTGTATCCTTTATCCCCAGGACCTTTTCCATCACCATGACCAATTAAAAAAGTTTTGCCATTAAAAGTAAATTCTTGGTTATCATGATAAACAGGAATATTCAATTCTTTTTGAAAATAATCATCCATCCATAAATCGTGGTTTCCAACGAAAAAATAGATTGGAATTCCTGAATCTCTTATTTCAGCTAACTTGCCTAAAATTCTAACAAAACCTTTTGGGACAACTGTTTTGTATTCAAACCAAAAATCAAATAAATCACCTAGTAAAAAAATAGCGTCAGCATCTTTTTTTACTTCATCTAACCAAGTAACAAATTTTTGCTCTCTTGGGAAGCTTTCTTTAGATGTTGGAGCTCCAAAATGTTGGTCGGAAGCAAAATATATTTTAGTTTTTGTATTCAATTATTTAGCATATAATGTTTAATCAACAAATTTAGTGTTTTTTATCGTGAAATTTTAAGCACTTAATCGATGTTTTGTGTTTTTTATCGACATCTGGCAATTGTCTAAATAAAATTCCTAAATTTGGGAGTTAATTATAATAAATATTAAAAATGAGAAAACTACTACTTTTCTTTATATCACTATCTGCTTTTTTAAGTTTCGGTCAATTGTCTGAAGGTTTTGAAGGTGCGACTTTCCCACCTACAGGTTGGAGAATTGATAACAATGGAATTGGATTGATTCAAAGCTGGGGAACAACTACCGCTACAGGTTTTGGTTGGGTTTATGCTGGAACTAGGTCTGCGATGGTAAATCGTGAGGATGTAACTGATGGAACAATTGCTGAGGATTGGCTAATTACATCTTTAGTTGCTGTACCAGCTACACTACCACAATTAAGATTTTTTGCAAGATCTGGTTCTAATGGAGAACAAGGAAGTGTTTATAAAGTAAAAATTTCTACAACGTCTCAAACTAATCTAGCGTCATTTGTTGATATTGTTGTTCCTCCATATACAGAGTTAGATATAATAAATGCTCCTTTTGAGCAAAAAATAATTCCATTAACAGCATATGCTGGACAAAATGTATATATAGCATTTGTTATGGAAAACGATAATGGAGATAGATGGATACTTGATAATGTTAATGTCGATCAACAATGTGTTGCGCCAACAACATTAACGGCCACGCCACTAGCAACATCAGCTAATTTAGGCTGGACATATACTGGACCAGCAACTCAGTTTGCTATTGAATATGGTCCAGCTGGTTTTGTACAAGGTACTGGAACAATAGTTAGTCCGGTAACTAATCCATATAATTTAACAGGGCTTACTCCTTTGACAAATTATACATATTATGTAAGAGCCTTGTGTGGAACTGATAATTCTAGTCCATGGTCTGTAGCAAGAAATTTTACTACTACTGCGGCTCCTCCTGCTTGTGGAGGGAATTATGTTGATTCCGGGGGAACAGCTAATTATTCAAATAATGAAAATATTACCACAACTATATGCCCAACTATTCCAGGACAATTAGTGACTGTTACTTTTACTAGTTTTAATATTGAGAGTGGATGGGATTTTTTAAGAATTTATAATGGAAATAGTGTTGCTGCCCCATTACTTGGGACGTATACAGGAACAACTCTTCCTCCAACATTTACATCTTCTGCTGCAAATGGTTGTTTAACATTTAACTTTACTTCTGATGGAAGTGTAACTGCGCCAGGATGGACTTCTAACGTAACTTGTGCTGCGCCACCTACATGTCCAAGGCCAACTGCTTTGACTATGACGGCGATTACAGCTACAACTGCAAATGTAGGATGGACTGAAGCAGGCACAGCTTCTCAATGGGAAGTAATTTGGTTACCAACTGGTTCACCAGCTCCAACTGCTGGATCTGTAGGTACTATAACAACTTTAAATCCTTATCCAATTACAGGCTTATCTTCGCAAACCACTTATGATGTGTATGTACGTGCTATTTGTACTCCAAGTACTGATTTAAGTTTATGGTCAACAAAGGCAACATTTACCACACAACCTTTTTATTGTGCAGGAGATCATTTCTATGATCAAGGAGGACCTACAGGAAACTACTTAAACAGTCAGAATAGAACAACAACAATATGCCCGCAAAATTCTGGTGATGTAGTTACTGTTTTGTTTAATACTTTTGGATTAGAAAGCTGCTGTGATAGTTTAAGAATTTATGACGGCCCAACTGCCGCTTCACCTCTTATTGGTACTTATGCAGGAACTGCTTTACCTCCACAATATACTGCTACAAGTGCATCAGGATGTTTAACTTTTGTTTTTACTTCTGATTCATCAGTAACTGGAATAGGATGGGATGCAACTATTATTTGTTCACCACCGCCAGCATGTACACAACCTACGGCATTAACCGTAACAGGTATTTCTTCAACAGGGGCAACTTTATCTTGGACTGATACTAATACAGGTGTTTCAAACTGGCAAATTGTTGTGCAACCAGCTGGTACAGGTTACCCTACAGGTGCTTCAACAATTATAAATGCTACTTCAAACCCATTCACTGTTACAGGATTAAATCCTAATACACCATATGAGTTTTATGTATTATCTGATTGTGGTTCTGTAGATGGATTGAGTTTTTGGTCTGGACCAAGAACATTTAATACATTATTCCCTGGTTGTAATGGATCTACACCAGCAGGAAATGACTGTCCTACTGCCGCCCCTGTATGTAATTTAGACGGTTATTGCGGTAATACATCAAGCACATATACAGTTAATTCATGGCCAGAATTAAACACAGGTTTTTGTGGATCGATCGAAAATAATTCATTTTTAACATTTCAAGCAACAGCTACTTCAATTACAATGAATGTAAATGTTGGTAACTGTACAGGTGGATCTGGAATACAATTTTATGTTTTTACAGCTGCTACTTGTGGTAGTGGACCAGTAACATCTATAAATTGTTTTTCTCCAATGAACCCTGGAGTTAATGCTCTTTCATTTACAGGACTAACAATAGGCCAAAATTATTATTTAATGATTGATGGTTTTGCAGGAGCAGTTTGTGATTATTCTGTAACTGTAACTTCTGGAGGATCAACTTCTACAGACGTTACCTTAAGCCCTGTTAATCCAACAATTTGTATTAATGAAACGGTTAATTTAGCCGCAACAGGTGGAAATGGAATATATAATTGGTCTCCAGCTACTGGTTTAAGTGCGGTTACTGGTTCAATGGTAACGTTTACACCACCAGCACCTGGAACATATACTGTGACGGTGCAATCTACAGATACTAATTCGCTTTGTGCTACTTCAGATTTTGTTGAAATAACGGTTTTAGATTTAGTTACACCTACATTTAATACAATTGATCCTTTCTGTGAAAATACTCCAGCACCAGTTTTATCTAACACATCAAATAATGGTATAACGGGAACTTGGCTTCCTGCTATTGTTGACAACGTTAATTCGGGAATTTATACATTTACACCAGATGCTGGACAATGCGCTACACCAATAGATGTGTCCATTACTGTAAATTCAGAAACAGTACCTTCGTTTATATCGCCAGCACCTATTTGTTCTGGAGATACAGCACCAATTTTATCTAACACTTCAAACAATGGAGTTACTGGTACTTGGATGCCTGCAGTAGTTGATAATATGAATTCGGGAGTTTATACATTTACACCAGATGCTGGTCAATGTGCTTCTGTAATAACTTTAGATGTTGAGGTTTTAGCTACTTGTACTTTTGGTACAGTTGCAAGTGCGGTTATGATAAATAATTGTTCAACTACAAGTCCAGGTGAATTTTTTAATACCACAGCAGGTTCAGAAACTATTGGAGCTGCAACAAATGTTTTTCCAAATAGTAACTTAGGAACGTATGTTCAAAATTCTGGAAATTTAATTTTAGCTGGTGCTGAATTAAGAACATTTAAAACGGCTACTTCAAATGTTTGTAGTGCAAGGTTAAATTATAGAGTTTACGAAGCTTCATCTCTACCAGGAGCATTTGTTGTGGTGAATTTACCTTTATTCGATAATTGTGTTGGTGCCACATTTCCTTCAGGAGGAAACTGTACAGCAAACGATCAAAAATGGCAAGATATTTCTAATGTGATAGATATGACATTGTTTCCAGCAGGAGACTATATTGTAGAAGTTTTCTATGACGTTACAGGAGATAATGACAATTCGACTCAATGTGATGATGCAATTTTATTAAATAATAATGGCGCAAATTATACAGCTTCATTTTCATTACAAGCAGTTCCAACTTTTGTATCAATTAGTCCAATAACATGCAACGGAACGGAAGGTTCAATTACAGTTTCAGGATTTAACCCTGGAGATACTTATAGTTTAACATATACGGATGATACAGTTTCTGTTGGTCCTGCAAACTTTATTGCAGATGTAAACGGAGATATAGTTATTTCAGGTTTAAATGCTGGTGTTTATTCTGAGTTTGACTTTTCTATTAACGGATGTAATATTGTAGATAACATTGAAATTACTTTAGTTAATCCAATTTATAATCCAACATTCAGCCAAATAGGTCCATTCTGTATAGGAGATGCAATTGTATTGCCTACAACTTCAATAGAAGGATATACGGGGATTTGGTCACCTTCGGTTGATAATACACAAACTACGACATATACATTTACACCAGATATTGGTCAATGTGCGACAGTATTTACACCTTATACTGTAACAGTCAACCCAGCACCTTCTGTATCTAATATTAATTCAAATACACCTATTTGTTTTGGTCAAGATGCTGTATTTACAGTGACAGGTACACCAAATGCAAACTTAGATTATGCCATTAACTCAGTTGGCGGAACAGCTACATTAGATGCTTCAGGTTCTGTAACAATTACGGCAACAACTCCTTCAGTAGGAAACGTAGTGCTAAATTTATCAAATATTGATAATGGTGCGTGTAATACTACTTTAACAAATTCTTCTACAGTTGTAGTTAGAGCTTTACCTACAGTAACAGCTTTGTCAGCAGTAGATGCTTCTATTTGTTTAGGTAGTGATGCTGCATTTACAATAACTGGTACTGCTAATGCAACAGTTACATATCAAATTGGTAGTGGTGCAAACCAAACTGTAGTTTTAAATGCTGCAGGACAAAGTGGAACAGTTACAGTCTCTAACCCTACTGCAGATGTTGTTATTTTATTAAGCAACATTAATGACGGAACTTGTAATAATACATTAAGTAATACAATTACTATCACAGTTAACTCTGTACCTACACCAACAATAGATATTACTTCACTACCAATTTGTAGTGACCAAACAGCTACTTTTGAGGTAATATCTCCAATAAATTCAGTGTTAAATACTCCAGGGAATTTATTTATTTCTGAAGTTACTGATGCAACTACAGGAGCATTAACTTATGTAGAAATTTATAACGGAACAGGCGCAACAGTTGATTTAAGTGAATATAAATTAAAAGTTTATAATAATGGTAACGCTACACCATCTACAAACTGTGATATGCAATTATCAGGAAGTTTATTAAATAATGATGTTGTAGTTGTTAAGTTAAGTTCAAGTACAACTGTAGCTGGTGTACCAGTAGATTTAAGCTACACTTTATGCGCTGCTGTAAATAACAATGATGAGATTAGATTAGCAACTTTTGCTGGAGATGTAGATTTAGATGTTTGGGGAACTAATGGAATAGCATTTACTCCAGGAGCTGGTTATACTTACAGAAGGTTAACGAGTGCAACTCCACTTCCAAGCACTACTTGGAATGCTGCGGATTGGACTGTACTTGACCCTGAAGATTATACAGATGTTGGTTCTTATAGTCTTTATGTAACGGATTATGAATATATTTTAGATAATGGAACAACTACAACAACTCAAACAAGTGTTGATTTTACTGGAGTAGCTCCTGGAACTTATACTTTAGTTGCTCATGATTTAATTACAGGTTGTTTTTCAGCTCCATATACATTTACAATAAATCCATTTGTATATGCAAACGCTGTAACTAGTTTTACTTATGCAACGCCAGTTTGCATATCGGATTCTACAAATCCATTACCAGATACTTCTGTTGCTGGCTTTACGTCAGGGGGTGCGTTTACAGCAAATAATTCTAATGTTGTTATTGATACGTTAACAGGTGAAATTGACTTATCTGCAAGTATTGGAGGAACATATATTATTACATATAGTGTTTTACAAGATAACTCAAACTGTATTAATGCTGGTTCAAGTACTTTTCAAATTACAATTACTTCATCATCTGTTCCAACATTTAATGATATTGAAGTATGTGTTCGTTCAGGGAATATTTTACCAACTCAGTCAATTGAAGGATATTTAGGAACTTGGAGCCCTTCTTCAATAGATACTTCTGTAGAAGGAACAAAAGTATATTACTTTACACCTAATTCAGCATGCGGTGAAATAGGGGAATTGACTGTAATTGTTAAGAATTGCTTTATTCAAAAAGGTATTTCTCCAAATGGAGATGGTTTGAATGACTATTTTGATTTATCTAGTTTCAATGTGAAAAAATTAGAAATTTTTAACAGATATGGTAAAGGAGTTTATTCTAAAGTAAGTTATTCTAAAGAGTGGAACGGAAAATCTAATAATGGTAATGACCTACCTGATGGAACTTATTATTATGTAATTGAATTTAATGATATGGATTCGAAAACAGGTTGGATTTACATAAATAGAGAGCAATAAAAACAATAAGCTGCTTTGTTTTAATGAAGCAGCTATATAAAAAATAAATTTTAAAAATGAACAAACTATATTTAGTTTCGATATTATTGATAGGCTTTATCACGGAAGGCTTTTCACAGCAGGACCCACATTATACGCAGTATATGTACAATATGAGTGTTGTAAACCCGGCATATGCTGGTAGTAAGGAAAATCTTTCTTTGGGATTATTGTATAGAAAGCAGTGGGTTGGTATTGAAGATGCTCCTACTACAGGTACATTTTTCGGACATTCAAAAGTTGGAAAAAATGTTGGTTTAGGATTGTCTGTTATTACAGATAAGATTGGTCCAGTAGAGGAGAATAACATTTTCGCAGATTTCTCATATACTTTAAATTTAGGCGGTGAGCATCGTTTAGCATTTGGATTAAAGGCTGGAGTTTCTATGCATCAAGTAAGTTTGTTTAGTGATGTTTACCACACACTTCCAGATGAGTTCGATCCTGCATTTTCTGAAAACACGAGCAATACCTATCTTAATTTAGGTTCTGGTTTTTTCTATTATACTAATAAGTATTATATAGCTCTTTCGGTTCCAAATATGATGAAGTCTAAACATTTAGATTTTAATGGAAGAGAATTTGGGTCGGAGGTTTCTCATTATTTTTTAACAGGAGGTTATGTTTTTGATATTAATGACTCGGTTAAATTCAAACCATTTATGATGTTGAAATCAGCATTTGGCGCACCTACATCATTAGATGTTTCTACAAACTTTATGTTCAATAATAAGTTTGAGATTGGCGCAACATATAGATTAGAAGATAGTTTTGGCGCAATGGTTAATTATGCCATTACACCAGATCTTAGAATTGGTTATGCTTATGATCATGTAGTTTCAGATTTAAGTAAAACAACACCATCTTCCCATGAGATAATTTTATTATTTGATTTAAAATTCTCTAAAAAGGTGTCTAGTTCACCAAGATATTTCTAATTATAAAGCGACAAAAACATGAAGAAATTATATATCACCTTAAGTTTTGTAATCGCTAGTGGAATACTAAGTGCACAAAACAAAGACACAAAAACAGCTGATAAGTTATTCGATAGATATGAATACACAGAAGCAACGAATGAATATTTAAAATTAGTAGCTAAAGAAAAGGCTGATAATTATGTGTATCAGCAATTAGCAGAAAGCTATTATAATGTTTTCAATACAAAAGAAGCAACAAAATGGTTTGCTAAGCTGGTTGTAGAAAAGCAAGATGCAGAGACTTACTTTAAGTATTCTCAAATGCTAAAAGCAGAAGGGAATTACTCTGAGGCAAATAATCAAATGAAGATTTTTTCTTCTATGAAACCAAATGATAGTAGAGCTAAAACATTTACAGGTAACCCAAACTATGTTTCAGACATTAATTCTCAGTTTAAATTATTTGGAGCCACAAAATCAGATATTAGTAGTGATAAATCAGATTTTGGAGCTGTTTTAACCAACGGTAATGAGTTTTACTTTGCAAGTGCTCGTAACACTTCAAGAAAAGAATACGGCTTAAATGATGAGCCTTATTTGGACTTATACAAAGCAACATATAATTCTAATAAAACGATAAGCGAAGCTACTCCTGTAGATGCTTTAAATACAAAATGGCATGATGGACCGGCTACAATTACTTCAGACGGTTCAACTATGTATTTTGCAAGTGAGAGTTTTAATGAAAGAAAGGGTTTTGAAAAGGATAAAATGGAATACCAAACCTTGAAAAAAGGTAAAATTTACCTTTACAAAGCTACAAAAGAAGGAGATTCTTGGTCAAATAAAAAAGTATTGCCTTTTAATGATAAAACGTATTCTGTAAGAAACCCAAGTATTAGTAAAGATGGTAAAATATTGTATTTTTCTTCAAATATGCCAGGCGGTTTAGGAGGAGAGGATATTTGGAAAGTAAGTGTAAGCGGAGATTCATATGGTACGCCAGAGAACTTAGGTTCTAGAGTAAATACAGAAGGAAACGATAGTTTCCCATTTATTACAGATGATAATATCTTATACTTCTCATCAGATGCAAGAGAAGGTTTAGGAGCAATGGATGTGTTTAAAGTTAATTTAAACGATAATTCAGACGCTATGAATATTGGTTTACCAGTAAATTCTGAAAAAGATGATTTTGCTTTTAGTTATAATACAACACATAAAGTAGGATTCTTTTCAAGTAATAGAGACGGAGTAGATAATATATACATTGCAGATCCTATTTGTGGCGTTCAAGCTACTGTAACGGTAAAAGATGCAAAAACAGGTAAGTTACTTCAGGCAGCTACAGTTGCAATGATTGATGCAAAATTAGAATTAGTTGGTAAAGCAGAAACTTCAGAAAATGGAGAAAGTGTTTTTAAAGTTGATTGTGATATGCAATACGCAGTTCAAGCTTCAAGATTAGGATATGAAAATGGAGTGGGAACAATGGAGAAATCAGAAGGTGGAAAAACAAGCATTATTGTTAGTTTAGAACCGATCAAACCAATTATCACAGAAACGGAAGTTATTTTAGAACCAATATTCTTTGAATTTGATAAAAGTAATATTACAGAACAAGGAGCTACTGAGTTGAATAAGCTGATTGAAGTGATGAATGAATATCCAGAAATGGTAATCTTTGCTAAGTCTCATACTGATAATAGAGGAGGAGACAAGTATAACATGAATCTATCGGAAAGAAGAGCTAAAACAACAGTTCAATATGTAGTTTCGAAAGGAATTTCGAAAGAAAGAATTACAGGACAAGGTTTTGGTGAGAGTGAGCCTAAAGTAGACTGTAAAAAATGTACGGAAGAAGAACATTCAAAAAACAGACGATCTGAGTTTATGATTGTTAAAAAGAAATAAAACAATATTAGTTAAATAAAAAAGCCTCTGTGTTGAAAAACATAGAGGTTTTTTTTATTAATTGTCAGAAGCAAACCATTCTGCAAATGAAGTTTCTGTTTCTTGGAGTCTAAGAGAAAATAAATTAATATTTTCAGGAAGACGTTTTATTATTTTTTCAGCAAAATCAATTACCATATTTTCACTAGTTGGTTGATAGTCTACTAAAATGACATGATGTCCTCTGTCCTTAAGTTCTTTTGCTAATTCAACGTGTGGGGTATTTTGGTTAAATACAGTTGCGTGATCAAAATTGTCAACGATTTCTTCTTTCACAATTTTTTTCAAATCACTAAAATCAATCACCATTCCAAATTTTACATTATTATTGTCTGTAATTGGCTTTCCAATAACTGTTACAGACAGCTTATAACTATGGCCATGAACATTTTTACATTTACCATCATACCCATATAAAGCATGACCTGTTTCAAAAGTAAATTGTTTAGTGATTCTAATATTGCTCATAAGTTGAAAATGTTAAGCTGCAAATTTAATAAATAAAACCTTGTAATTTTTATATTCTATTAAAGACTATATTTGTTCACTTTTAAAATTACATGAACGAGCAAGATTTAGTTATAAAATACGAAAAGATTATCGATGATCTTTTGCAGAAACAGTATAGTGTTGTTGATGATTTTTTTTCAAGTGATGAAGTTGAGAATCTTCGTTCTAGTCTTATTCAAAAATATGATGAAGAAGATTTCAAAAAAGCTGCAATAGGAAATCAGTTTAATGAGGTAGTTGTAAAAGCGATAAGAGGGGATTTCATTTATTGGATTGATGAGTTAAAAGCCAATTCAGAAGAAGAAATGTTTTTAGATAAAATACAACATTTTACCAATTATTTAAATAGAACTTGCTTTTTAGGAATTCAAGAAAAAGAATTCCACTACGCTTTATATCCTGAAGGAACTTTTTATAAGAGACATTTAGATACGTTTCAAAATGATGATAGTAGAAAGTTGTCTATTGTGTGTTATTTAAATGATGAAGACTGGAAAGAAGAGTTTGGAGGAGAATTAGTAATTTATAAATTAGAGGAGAAAATTGCAATTTATCCTTTAAAAGGAAGAATGGTAGTTTTTGAAAGTCAAGCGCTAGAGCACGAAGTGAAGCCTGTAAAAAAAGAGCGTCTTAGTATTACAGGGTGGTTAAGAACTAGAAAAATTTAATAAGGAACTATTTTGATTTAAATTTTTGCAATGCGTCTTTAGTAAAATCAGATAAAACTAACTTGCCTGATATTTCGGCACGTTCATATAATAATGTGTTCCAGTTTTCAGTTCCTTCCCAAATTACTTTTTTCATTTCAAAAAGTGCTTCAGGGTTATAATTTGATAGATTTAAGGCAAATGAATTTAATGCTTCATCTAATTCTTTTGTAGAATCAAATAATTGTGTAAATAAGCCTTTGATTAGTCCCCATTCTGCACTTTTCCATTCAGTGGCAGCTAATGTCATTTCGGTCATTGCAGTTTTTCCTATTTTTCTAGAAACGGCTGGTTCAATTACAAAAGGGCCAATACCTATTGCTAATTCAGAAAGTTTTGTAGAAGCATTGTTTGAAGCGAAAACATAATCACAAGCAGCTATAATTCCAACACCTCCTCCTACGGCTTTTCCGTGAACTCGCCCAATTATAATTTTAGTACAATTTCTAATTGCATTAATAACATTTGCAAAACCAGAAAAGAATAATTTACCATTTTCTAAATTAGAAACCTCTAATAATTCATCAAAAGATGCACCAGCGCAAAATGCCCCGTTACCTTCGCTTTTTAAGATAATTACAGTAATACCATTGTTTTTACTTAGCACATTTAACTCTTGAGTTAAGTTTTGTAACAGTAAACTGGGGAATGAATTGCTTGCAGGGTGAAAAAAACTAACAGTTGCAATATTATTATCAATAGATGTTTTAATTACTCCGTCCATGTTATCTAATTAAACTAAAGTGCGATTTAAATACTTTCCCTACTCCTCCTTCAATATATTCTATTTTAAACCAATAATCAGTTGCGGGTAATAATTGTCCATTGAATATTCCGTTCCAGCCTTCACCATAAGGGCCTACTTCTTTTAAAAGTTTACCATATCTGTCAAAAACATAAATTTTTGCTTCATAGCTTATTGGTAGACCTTGAATATTCCAAGAGTCGTGGTATCCATCTCCATTTGGTGTAAAGAAATTAGGATATGTTAAAACTAAAAGATTATTATATGATTTTATTGCACAACCTTGAATATCTCTAGCATAAACTATATGCGGCCCATTTGTAACATCTGTAAAAACATTACTGCTCTGCCAATCTATAGTATTGTCTAAGCTGTATTCATACTCTCCAAAGCCTCCTGTTGCGGTACAAACTATAGTGGCAAGTCCGCTTGAAAACGCTGGTGTTGTTACTTCAGCGTAAAAATCTGCAGGTTCAGAAGAAAAATCTGCAACAATTGTGTCAAAATTTTGACAGCCTGTAATATTGTTTGTAACGGTTACACTATAGGTTCCAGCTTGAGTAATATCAAATTGAGCATCTTCATTTCCTAATGTTGTATCAGGATTTATTGGCGTCCAAGTATATGAGTAGTCACCTACTGTGTTTGGGGTTGCATCTACTATTTTAGAACCAACTCCAGTAAACGCATCTACACATAAAACAAAATTTAAGCCTAAATCAAAATCGGGTAATGGATTAACGATAAGTTGTAACTCTTTGATCCCTTTACAGCCAGTATCCGTATTTAAACTACTATCTACTCTTGCCCAAATAGATTGAGAAGAAGGGTTTATGTTTCTATAATTTGTTGGGTTTGTAATTCTGTTTTGAACCGATAAAGCATCATTATAACTTTCAAAATAAGAAATAGTTAAGAATGGACGTTGCCCAACTGGGAAAACATTTTTAATTTGTTGTGAAAATTCTAAGTCTAGATTAAAGAAATCAAATCCATCGTTTGCAAGATTGCTCGTGTCAATATAATCGTCACATTCCTCTAATGGATCCGGATTAAACGAAGCTGGTATTTGAGTAGTAGAAACTATTAAATTTACTTTAGTTGTTCTAAAACACCCTTTAGAAGTCTCAATTCTTGCCCAAACAACAGCACCATTTGAGGCATTGTAAATTAACGGACTTGCTGCTAAATTGGTGTTATTTATGGCTCCTGATTGAGTTGTGTGGTAACTATAAATTAAGGAAGTATCGTTAGAAATATATAAATTTGCCTCAGTTAAATTAAAATCAGTAATTGCATCAGTGTCATCATCACATTGCTTTAAAGAAACGTCTGTTAAAGTTACAGGAAGTGGATTAACAATTAAGTTAAAAGACGAAATAATAAAACAATTAGCAGTACTTAGTCTAAAATAAATTATTTTCCCAGATGTTGCTCTTATACTAGTAATATTATTAGTTGCATTGTTAGTTGCATCAGTTTGACTTTCATAATATTTTACTGAAAGACCAGCTGTATTATTTGTTATTTGACTGTTTTTGTTTGTAAGAGCAAATAAAGAAACACCACTAGTGTCACCATCAATAACATCGTCACACTCTTCTAAGTCAGTAACCGTATTAGCTAATTGAGGTGCTGGGTTTATAGCAACAGAAATTGTTGAAGAGACTGCTTCACATGCTCCGCTTGCATCTATAGTGTAAGTATAATTCCCTGATATGCCTGTAGTAGGGTCAAGAGAATATGTGTTTCCTGAAACTATTGTTCCGTTTGGTAAAGTCCAGTTTCCATTAGTTGAGACATTTGAGCCAAGTAATGTAAAAAGATTGACGGATGTATCATATGTACAATAGTTTTTTGTACTTGAAACACCAGCAAATGGACCTACTTGTATTGGTAATACTTCGATTGAAATAGGATATTGTCTTACAATACCATCACAAGTTTTTGTAAATGTGTATAAGTATATTCCTATTGGGTCTACTGCTGGGTCAAAAAGGCCATTATTTGGAATTCTATCTATACCATTGTAAGACCATGTTCCTCCAGTTTCTGGATTTCCAGGTATTCTATCAAATAAATCTACAATGGAATTTGAGCAGATAGTGGTTTGTGAATCTTTTGGTAAACTACCAAATCCAGAAAAGTAACCTCCAAAACCAGCTGCTCCACTTGCGCCAAAAACACCTACAGCTAACGCTCCTGTAGATTCGATCTTTACATCTCCAGCTGGTAATCCATTAACTCGATAGGAAACCCAAAGTGAGTTGCCAGTTACAGGGTTTGCAACTGCTGTAGTAGCTATGTTATTAACGGTTACTGTAGCACTTGCCTCAGTAATTACTATTATTTCGCTTTGTAGATAGTCTTTATTTCCAATTTTGTTGTAGTCGGAAATTGCATCTACACTTTTCTGCCAAAAACAATTAACAGGTGGAATAAAATAAAAACCTGAAGTTGCATCACTTGTAGACCCTGCTACTATTTGATACAAATAAAAATCTTTATCTCCAGTAATGTACATATTTTTATTTGTAGTTGACCCTTGAAAATTTACAGTCGGTATCAAAAAATAATCTCCTCCATTTAAAGTTGCAATTGGAGTTGCATTTCCATTTACAAAAATTTGTGTATTATCTTCATGTGCTATTACTAAGGGTAATTCAGTAACATCACTACCATTTCCTTTTACAATTACATATTCTTTACCTACTTGTTCAACAGGGACTATTTGATCAAGATTAATGTCTTGACCGTCTTCAGCAGGTCCCATTCCTCCTGTTGCATTACCAGTTGTTACTGCAATTGGTTTGTCGGATGTTAATAATGCGCCTACAAAACCTGTAAAGTTTGCGCCAGTTGTCATATAACCTGAAACAACAACGCTTTGCCCTTTATTTAGAGTAAAGTTTTGTATATTATCTGTTATGTCACCTGCTCCTGACTCGAAAACTACATTTGTATTATAATCACTTAATTGAACTGTGGTATTGTCTTCTGTTGCCATAAAACTAGAAACAAAATTTCTGATTGATCCACTAAAATTTTGTGGTAAACTTCCTAATCTAAAAACATTACCAATTCCAGTTCTACCTTTTGAAGATAAAAATTCTGCATGATTTCCTGCATTAACTCTAAAACTTGCATAAAAATCTTTAGAACCTTCAAGAATCAAACCCTTGTCTGAGTTTACTATATTTACTAAAGGTTTAGCAATAAACATATTTGTATTTTGACCATTACCTACGGGAACTCTAACTGGGTTGCCTTGTGAAATTGTAAAAGGAGAACCGTTTACAGGTGTTCCTGCTCCATTTGTTACGGTAACTGAAAAAGGTATAGGTTCTGGTGTAGAAATATACACATAATGATCTGCTATATAAGAAGCAGCATCTTGATTTGCATGTAAAGGTGGTAGCCAATGTTTGTTACTTAACTGTGAAAAAGTTAAGTTACTGATTAATAGAATTATAATTAAAAGTATATGTTTCATTCTGGAATGTTTTTGTAAAAGTGTAAAATTAAATAGATTATTAGAATAATTCTAGATAATTAACTAAAAATATGCTCTTAATTGTATGTTTCCTGTATGGATTGTCTTGCTTGTTTCTGATTTTCTTCCTTGATAGTTAAGATTTACATCTAAATATTGAGTAATATTTTTTTGAAGTAATAAGCGCCAAACACCATTTTTTCCATTTTGAAGACCTTTTAACATTTGAAAACCAACTGGAGATAATTCGTTTCCTGTAAATTTATTGTCATAAAAAGCATATTCTCCATTTAATGAAAATCCTTTATCGCTACTAAATGTAAATGAAGTTCCAATTTTATTTTGTGTTGATTTTTCCATTTCATTTATAGTATTTTTTTGAATTCTAAATTCATAAAAAACATCTAAACTAGCATTTTTTGAAAACAAATAAGATAACTTAGGAGCTAATTCATAACTATTAATGTCAAAATTACGTGATGCATAATTATCTGAAATACTTTCGGAGGTTCCTAAAATGTTGTTTAATTGTATTAGCCAGCTTTTTTTAAATAAATGCATATATTGTAGCTGATGAGAACGCAAAATATTTTCTTGTTCGCCAATACTTAGTAAGCTTTTAATGGAATTGGTTAAGTAAGAGTAGGTTGTTGAGTGTTTTTGTTTACTTCGATTAAAATACAAACTATTTCTAAATGAATTGTTTAAGCCTAAAATTCCTTCCTCTGTTGTGGTAAATGGATTTAAATTGAAGTTATTTGATGAACGAGCAATTTTTCTTTCTACTAATAAAGAAGTTTGGTTATAAAAATAAGATAGAAATTTTTTAAACCCAGTTTCATTTTGCCAAATTAATCCATTAAGAGAAAGTGCTTGAGAAAATTTATTTTGGTTGGTTCTTATAAAAACCTGATTTGGTAGAAATACTCTAATATATTTTCCTTGATCTGAAAAAGCGGCTACTTCAAACTCTTGTAATTCTTGAATTCCGTTATTGTTATAATCATTCCATGCATAAATACCTTGTCCTGGTTCTACTTCTAAATAGGTAAATTCTTGTTGAGCAATAGTTCCAGATGTTGTCTCGTAAATGGTTGTAATTTGTATAAACTGTTTGAAAAAAGAACTATTATATATAATTCTTGAATTTAACGAAGGTTCGTCTTTTTTAGAAACGTCTTCAAACACTAAACTTCTATAATTTATAAAAACATTTAAATTGCTTTGTTCATTTTTAAGTAATTGCGATTTCAAATAATAAGAATTCGATTGATTTACTCTTTTAATAAAGCCGTTTTGTAAACTGTCATTCACTCTGTTTAAATACCCAAGTTCCATAAACACTTTTGTAGAATCTCCACGACCTAAAAAACTTCCGTATTCAGAAAATCGCTGACTTAAATTACTTAATGCATTAGTGTTTGCTAAAGTTTCTGTATTGTTTTCGTGTCTAAAACTTCCTCCAACCCAGTTTTTATTAAAATGATATTTTAATTGTGTTTGAGTTCTAATAAATTTTGAATTAGCATAATTTCCATCACTTTTCAAAATACTGGTTTCGTTTCTTAAAACACTTTTGTTTCTTTTTAAAGTAGCAGAGATTAAATGCCTTTTTCCAGAAAAATTTTCCGAAAAATCAAGCTTTTCAAATTGGTATTTAATAAAGCCATTTTTCTTAAGGTTGAAGTCTAATCCATTGGTAAATAAACTTTGATTTCCTAAAGGGTTAGTTAAATTCCAGTCTCTATTAAATTCTATTGTAAATAAACGTTCGATGCTTCTAAAGTCTTTTTGGATAAATTGAGTATTTGAAAAAGCGTCTATATTGAAGTTTCCAGTATAAATTCTTTTTTTTGCGTCTAGTTTACCAGAAATTCCTTTATTGTTATTGTCGTCAATTGTAGAATATAAATTTTTATCATTATTACTAACCGCAATTTCAAAATCTACATTTGTTTTTTCAGAAGGTGTGTAGCTTCCTAAAACAGTTGCAATTTGAATTTTAGTAGGTGCAACTAACGGAATGGAAGGTTCATAATTTCCTTGCGAAATTCCTGCTATTGGCGCAATATATTCATATATTCTTCCAATTGCATTGTTGTTTAAAAGTATGTAGTTTCCAAAATTATTTCCAACAAATGAAAAACGAACATTGTATAATTCATCATTTGGATCTATTGAAAATACAAACGCTTCAACTGTTCCAATAATTTCTTTTTTATATAATATTTTATTATCTGAATACGAATCTAAATAGGCAGAAGGAGCAGTCATAAGAGCATTGTCATCTCCAGCGTTTTTCAAAATATCTACCTGTTCTTGTGATAAATTTTGCTGTAAAGGTTGATTTTTCACATCGTTTTCGGAATAAATAAATGCTCCAATTTTAAAATTTTCTTGCTCATGTGTTACGCCTCCATAAGTTACAAAACGCGTGAAATTTCTATCGGTATATTGGTATTCAATATTGATTCTCATTTCTGAATTTATTGGAAAAATAGATGTAAAAATTACTTCCCCAGCATTATAATCAATTACATAATCATTGTTTTCTCCACGCTCTAATAAAATTCCGTTTACATAAACTCGCTCTGAGCCAGAAATTACTAGAACGTACAATTCTCCATTGTTTCCTTTTAGTTTATACGGACCTTGATTTCCTTCTTGTCCAGTAAATGTGCTTCTTGCATATTGTCCACGTACCAAAGCTGCAGAAGCAAAAATATCTGTCTTCTTTTCTGGTGTTCCCAAAGTAAAATGAGTAGAAAGACCTTGTACTTTTTTGTTAAAATTTAAAAATTGTGATTGTCTGTTTTCTAAAAATAAATCTCCGGCTCTAATGTTCCATTTATCTGAAAATAATTCAATAAAAATTTGATCAAACTCATCTAGTTTTTGAGAATATCCTCCGTCTTGTAATGGAATATTACTGTCTTGAATGGAGGCTCTTAGGCTAACATTGTTTGATATTTTTCCTGTAATTTGTAAATCTAAATTAGAATTTACAACTGTATTTTGGTTGTTTCCAACGGTAATTCCTCTTGAAATACTCCCGGAAGTCGTTAAGCCATCAAAAGGTTTGAAATCATTTCTTTCCACTTTTGAAATAGTATATAATTTTCCTGCTTCATTTGAAACTACTTTATTGTTATCATAAATAGAGTAGGATTTGGTTAGAAACTCGGGAAACTTTAGGTAACGAATAGTTAGGGTGTCTGTCGAAGTAAAGTTGTCTTTGAATACTAAAGTGCTTTTTTTAAAATCTACAACATAGTTAGAAGAGTCAATAGAAGTGCCATTTTGGTCTGTAATTTTAAAAAAAGCTTTGTTAATGCTAACTTTTTCAATAGTAATAGTGTCTTTTGAAATTGCGATTTTTTTAGATTTATAAGGCGTTTCTATTTCTTGCGCAAAAATGCCCGAAACAAAAAACAAACAAACCCATAAATACAACTTGTTGTCCATAAATAGTATAACTCACAATATTCAAAAGTAGTATTTATAAGCTAAATTCTTTGAAAAAAAACATCCACATTGGTAAACATTCCTATTTAGCAACAATTTGTAATGTTTCTCTCGAGATTTGTTTTAATAAAACAGTTTTGTTTTTTTCTACTATTTCTTTTGCTTCTTCGTCAAAATGACGGATGGTGTAAAGCGAAACGTTTTCGTTAAACGTCACTTTAAATTTCTTAGATAAAATAGTCTTTACTTCGTTAAAATTATTGAATTTATCTTCAATACAAACAGAAAAACTAATTGCGGAGTTTTGAATAAGGTTTACTCTTAATTTGTATTGGTGGAAAAGAGCAAATATTTCGCTAATATGTTCTTCCATTATAAATGAAAAATCTAATGAAGAAAGCGACAATAATAATTGTTCTTTTTTTACAATATAACAAGGAATATGCGGTTCTAAATCAGCTCCACGAGAAACACTAGTTCCTGGTAAAAGCGGATTTAAAAATGATTTTACATATAGCGGAATTTCCTTTTTTTGTAGCGGTTGCAGCGTTTTAGGGTGAATTACCGTAGCGCCATAAAATGCCAATTCTATTGCTTCTCTATAAGAAATTTGATTTAGCAAATTAGCATTTTCAAAATAACGTGGATCGGCATTTAAAACACCAGGTACATCTTTCCAAATGGTAACACTTTCTGCTCCTAAACAATACGCGAAAATTGCCGCAGTATAATCAGAACCTTCACGGCCAAGTGTTGTGGTGAAGTTGTTTTCGTCTGCTCCTAAAAACCCTTGTGTGATGTTTAATGTGTTTTTTTTAATATTTTTTGATATTCTTTTTTGTGTGCTTTCCCAGTCCACATTTGCATCACGATACGTATTGTCTGTTTTGATAAGTGTTCTGACGTCTATCCAATTGTTGATCAGTTTTTTTTCATTAAAATAAGCACTCACAATTGTAGTGGATAAAAGTTCACCATAACTTACTACTTGGTCGTAAACGAAGTTGTAATTAGGAGATTTGTTGCTTCTAAAAAAGTATTCTAAATCTTCAAAATGACTATTTATTGTATAAAAAGCATCGTGCTTTTCATCTTCAAATAAATCTAGTAAAATTTGATTGTGGTATTTTTTAACCTCTTGAATAGAAGATTGTAACGCTGGAGATTTATCAAAATAATTTTTAATAACTTCTTCAAAAGCGTTAGTTGTTTTTCCCATAGCAGAAATAATAACCAAAACATTTTCATGTCCTACTTTTTCCATTACGGTTAAAACATTTTTTATACCATTTGCATCTTTTACAGAAGCACCACCAAATTTAAATATTCTCATAATCTATAATTATTTTTCAGAAAGAAATAAATCTATTCCAGCTTCGTCCATTTGTACTACATACCAGTCTTCTAAAACTTTTGCGCCTGATTTTTTGTAAAAATTAATCGCATTTGTATTCCAGTCTAAAACATTCCATTCTATTCTACGGACGTTATCTTTTTTACCTTGTTTAATAATTTCTGAATATAAAGCTAATCCGGCGCCAGTTCCTCTTTCGCTTTCTTTTACAACTAAATCTTCTAAATGAATGGTTTTCCCTTTCCATGTTGAATATCGGTAATAATATAATGCGACGCCTATAATAGTATTATCTTTTTCAGCGATAAAAGTATGAAATAAAGGTTGGTCCTGAAAACCATCTCTAACTAAGTCTTCTAAAGTAACAACTACAGCATTTGGTTCTTTTTCAAAAACAGCTAATTCGATAATTAAATCTAAAACCGCTTGCATGTCTTTTGGTGTGCCTTTTCGTATTGTCATAGTATAAGATTTAATAAATGAATTAGTACAAAAATAGAATTCTGAAAAACAACTACATAATTAATTTACTCATTTCACAAAAAACACGATATTTGTAGCATAACACACAACAATTTTTAATAATGGAAGAAAGAAATACAACTTTAGGTGAATTTATAATTGAAAATCAAACCTCATTTCAATATTCAACTGGAGAATTATCTAGAATTATTAACTCTATTCGTCTGGCTGCTAAAGTAGTTAATTACAAGGTAAACAAAGCTGGTTTAGTAGATATTGTAGGTGCTGCAGGAGAACAAAATATACAAGGAGAAGATCAACAAAAATTAGATGTTTATGCTAATGAAGTTTTTATTCAAACCTTAATAAATAGAGAAATTGTTTGTGGAATTGCGTCAGAAGAAAATGACGATTTTATAACCGTTGAGGGTTCAGATAAAAGCCATAATAACAAGTATGTAGTTTTAATGGATCCATTAGATGGGTCTTCAAATATAGATGTTAATGTTTCTGTTGGAACAATTTTTTCTGTTTTCAGAAGAGTTTCACCTGTTGGAACCCCTGTTACATCAGAAGATTTTTTACAACCTGGAGTTAATCAAGTGGCTGCGGGATATGTGATTTATGGAACTTCTACTATGATTGTTTACACAACCGGCCATGGAGTGAACGGATTTACACTAAATCCTGCGATAGGAACATTTTATTTGTCGCATCCAAACATGCAGTTTTCTAAAGACGGAAATATCTATTCTATTAACGAAGGAAATTATGTTCATTTTCCACAAGGAGTAAAAAATTATTTAAAATATTGTCAAGCAGAAGAAGGAGATAGACCTTATACTTCTCGTTACATAGGAAGTTTGGTTTCCGATTTTCATAGAAATATGATTAAAGGCGGAATTTATATTTATCCAACTAGTTCAAAAGCACCAAATGGAAAACTGCGTTTGTTGTACGAATGTAGCCCTATGGCTTTTATTGCAGAGCAAGCAGGAGGAAAAGCATCGGATGGTTATGGTAGAATTATGGAAATAAAACCTACAGAATTACACCAAAGAGTTCCGTTCTTTTGCGGAAGTTATAATATGGTGGAAAAGGCAGAAGAGTTTATGAAAAATTCTTAATTCTTAAATATAGAAATATAAAAAATCCCGCTTCAGCGGGATTTTTTTATTTATTCATGTGTTGCATTTCATACATGAACGTGTCTAAGTCAACATTAAGTACTAATAAAGAAAGTGCTTTGTCTACAATATAAGATACATTACTAGGAGTAAATCCTAAAGCTAAAGAAAAACGAGTTAAAATTTCTTTTTGTTTCGGTCCTAAAATATGGTCTGCATAAACCATTCTTGCTAAATCAAAAAGTCTTTCAAGTCTTTGAGTGTGTAAAACAGGAGGGTTAACTGGATATTTTGAAGGATTTTCTAAAATTTCTTCATATTCTTCTGTAGATATTTCAAGTCTAATAGCTAATTTATCTAAAAATTGTTTCTCTTCGACTGTTAATTCCCCATCAGACAAGGCAACTCTCGCTATAGAAGCAAAGTGACTTTTGTTTCTTCTTTTGAATTCGTTATCAAATAAATCTGAAAATGACATATTGTGTAATTTAAGTTATGCAAATATACTTTATATTTCATTTTTCTGAAAAAAAATATTAAAATAAATTGTAAGTTTGAATATCCCAAAACTTATACCTATGTCACAATTTTGGCTTTATTTTAAATTAGGATTAGAGCATGTATTAGATATTCATGCATATGATCATGTTATGTTTCTAATTGCGTTAATGGTTCCATATGCATTTAAGGACTGGAAACGAGTCTTTTTATTAGTGTCTTTGTTTACTATAGGGCACACTATGTCGTTAATATTATCAATTTTTGGAACTGTTTATATAGCTGCTAAATATGTAGAATTCTTAATACCTATAACAATTTTAATAACAGCTATCTTTCATTTATTTACAGCTGGTAAGTCTTCTAAAAAAGAAAGCATTTCTTTTATAGCAATTATTACTTTGTTTTTTGGTGTAGTACATGGCCTAGGGTTTTCAAATTATTTTAATTCTATTTTACCAGGAAGTGCTGCAGATAAACTGTTACCGTTATTAGAATTCGCATTAGGTATTGAAGCGGCACAAATAATTGTAGTTTTTATGGTTTTAATAATTGCATATATAGCACAAACTTTTTTTAGATTTTCTAAAAGAGATTGGGCTTTAGTTATGTCGGCTTTTATTATTGGTGTAGTTTTGCCAATGTTAATAGAAAATGAAATTTGGAATAGATAAAATGTCACAAAAAAAAATAAAATACGATAAAGCTTATTTGCGCATAGCGAAAGAATGGGGACAATTGTCTTATTGTAAACGAAAACAAGTAGGTGCAATTATTGTTAGAGACAGAATGATAATATCGGATGGTTATAATGGAACACCATCTGGATTTGAAAATTGCTGCGAAGATGAAGAAAGCTTAACAAAATGGTATGTATTACACGCTGAGGCAAATGCTATTTTAAAAGTGGCGCGCTCAACCCAATCTTGTGAAAATGCAACGCTTTATATAACGCTTTCTCCATGTAAAGAATGTAGTAAGTTAATTCATCAATCAGGAATCAAACGAGTTGTTTATCATGAAGAGTATAAAGATACTTCTGGAATTGATTTTCTTAGAAAAGCTGGTGTAGAAGTAGACTTAATGGTTGATTTAAGCTAAGAGAAATGAAAGTTAATAAAATTTATTTACCTATAATTATTGCAATTGCAGTTGCATTCGGATTACTTTTAGGTAATAAATTGAGCAATGGAAGCAACTCTCTTTCCGGTAAGAATACCAATAAAAATAAACTCAACAAATTAATAGAGTTTATTGAAAGAGAATATGTGGACGACATTAATACAGATTCTATTGTTGATTTAACCGTAAACGGAATTCTAAACAACTTAGATCCGCATTCTATTTATATTGCTAAAAATGAGATGCAAACGGTAAACGAAAGCATGAAAGGCGACTTTGTAGGTATAGGAGTTAACTTTTATATGTATAACGATACTTTAGCGGTTATAAAGCCAACTTTAAATGGACCTTCAGATTTGGTAGGGATAAAATCTGGAGACAGAATATTATATGCGGGAAAAACACAGCTTTTTGATAAAAATATATCTAATGATAGTTTGTTAGCAAAATTGAAAGGTGAAGAAAATTCAAAAATAGAATTACTTGTTTATAGAAAAACAGAAAACAAAAAAATAAAATTTTTGGTAACTAGAGGTGTTGTGCCTATTAAAAGTGTAGATGTTTATACAATGGTCGATAAAAACATTGGCTATGTTAAAATAAACAGGTTTGCTGAAACAACTTATAACGAATTTCATCAAGCATTAATTAGTTTGAAAAAACAAGGAATGACGGAGCTTATTATCGATTTAAGAGATAATGGTGGAGGTTATTTGGAAATTGCAAATGAAATTGCCGATGAGCTTTTAAAAGACAAAGTGTTAATTGTTAAAACAAAAAACAAGAAAGGAAGAGTTGATGAAACTTTTGCTACAAAAAAAGGTGATTTTGAAACGGGTAAAGTATCGGTTTTAATAAATGAAAATAGCGCATCTGCAAGTGAAATAATTGCTGGTGCTGTCCAAGATAATGACAGAGGAAGAATTATCGGCAGAAGGTCTTTTGGAAAAGGATTAGTACAACGCGAAATGCCTCTTGGAGATGGTTCTGCAATTCGATTAACAGTCGCGAGGTATTACACGCCGTCAGGACGGTCTATTCAAAAACCGTATGAAGATAAAGGAGAAAAATATTTTAACGAATTTGAGAAGCGTTTTGAGAGTGGAGAATTATATGAAGCAGATACTATAAAAATAGCCGATAGCCTAAAGTTTAAAACCAAAAAAGGAAGAATTGTATATGGCGGTGGAGGAATTACACCAGATGTCTTTGTGCCTTTTCAAGTAAAACATGGAGACGAGGCTACGCTTTTAATTATGCAATCTGGTTTGGTGAATTATTTTGTTTTTGAGCAAATAGACAGTAATAGAAACTATTTTAATAGCTTAACCAAAGAAAAGTTAAAAGATGAAATTTTAAAAAACGATAAATACCTTGCTCAGTTTAAAACGTATGTTGCAAAAAGCGGCATTATTTTAAATTTCAACAACCAATTGGACAAGGTAAATGCATATATGTATGCTGAGTTTGTTCGTCAACTTATGGACGAAGAATCTTATTATAAAATTATTTTACAAGAAGACATAATGGTTAAGAAAGTTTTGGAATTGAAATAATTTTACTTGTTTACCGAATCATGAACTTGAACCGGTCTTCCATCATTCCATAAAGTTAAAATATCAGTAGCAGCACTTGCACCACTTCCGGCAGCAATAGAAAGCTGACTTCTGTGGCCTGCTAAAACACCAATAGCATAAATTCCATTTGCAACAAAATGATCGTCATTCTGTAATTGAATTCTGTTTTTTTCAGGTGCTGCTTTTTTATGAGGGATTATATATTCTTCTAATCCTTCTATTGTAAAAGGATTTCCAGCTCCTGTTCCTATAATAATAATTTTAGAAGTGTATTTTTTTTTATTGGTTTCAATTAAAAAACCATCAGGTTGTTTTTCAATTGTTAAAACTTTTTCTTCTTCAATTTGTTCAATATGCGGATAAAGATCTTTTAATTGTGCTGCAGTTTCAGTTAGCAATTCTGAGCCTAACTTTCCTTTTGGAATGCCATAAGCATTATTAAAAACTGCATTTTGTAATGACGATGCTTTTTGATGAATGATAATTCCAATTTTCTTGTCTTCAACAAAAGGTTTTTTACAAGCCGAACCTAAAATTAAAGCACATGAAACAGAAGAAACTCCTCCACCAATAATTAAAACATCAAACATGTAATTATTGGTTTTTAGTTTTCTCTGCAATTAATTTTGCCATTTTTAAAATAACTATTAAAAAAACAGCGCATAATGTAGCGACGATTCCAATTAAGGCAATAGAACTATTTCCTTCAAAAGGTTTGCTAAAGTCTATTTGTGTTAGGTTTAATCCAATTAATAAAATTCCAACTGCAATAACTATGTATGTGAATATTTTCATTTTTTTTAATTTAGTTTTTTAAATAAACAATCCTTTAACGTTGGCTCCAAATAGTTTTACAGATATTGCCAATAAAATAACACCAAATATTTTTCTAATGATACTTAAACCATTTGTCCCTAGTAATTTTTCAATTTTTGCTGATGATTTTAAAACACCATAAACAACAATAACATTTATAAGAATTGCAATAATAATATTTATTTTGTCATATTCGGCACGTAAAGAAAGGAGTGTTGTCATCGTTCCAGCTCCAGCAATTAAAGGAAACGCAATAGGAACAATAGATGCTGTAGTAGGATTGTCTTCTCTGTATAAACGAATTCCTAAAATCATTTCTAAAGCTAAAAAGAACAAAACAAATGATCCTGCTACTGCAAATGAATTGGCGTCAATTCCAATCAAGTTTAAAATTTCTTCTCCTACAAATAAAAACGCTATCATAATAATAGCAGCTACAATAGTTGCTTTTTCAGATTGAATATGGCCTATTTTGCTTCGTAAATCCACAATAATAGGAATGCTTCCTACTATATCAATAACAGCAAAAAGAATCATACTTATGGTAAATATTTCTCTCCAGTCAAACATTCTAAATTTGTTTTTGCAAATATAACCATTCAAGATTAATTCAATCTTCTTTTAACTATACTTTAATTTATTAAAGCTTGTACGTTTTTGAATTCTAATAAGTACCTTTGCATTATAAATATATTCAAAATGTTTCAGCTTAATAAAACCATCATTTCCGAAGAAATTCTAGAAAAAGAATTCGTTTGTAATCTTTCCGCATGCAAAGGCGCTTGCTGTGTAGATGGAGATGCTGGTGCGCCATTAGAAGAGTCGGAAACTAAAATTTTAGCAGAAATTTATCCTAAAATTAAATCTTTTCTTCGTCCTGAAGGAATAAAAGCAATTGAAGAACAAGGAACACATACTGTTTCTGATTCGGGAGAATTAGAAACGCCTTTAATTGATGGTAAAGATTGTGCTTATGTTATTTTTGACAAAGACACTGCTCTTTGTGGAATTGAACAAGCTTATAATGAAGGTTTAGTGGATTGGAAAAAACCTGTTTCTTGTCATTTATACCCTATTCGTGTAAAGGAATATTCGGATTTTTCAGCGGTAAATTACCATAAATGGCATATTTGTTCAGACGCTTGTGAATTAGGTAAAGAATTAGGAGTTCCTATCTATAAATTTGTAAAAGAAGCATTGGTTAGAAAATTTGGTGAAGAATGGTATGCTGATTTAGAAAAAATTGCAGTTGAATTAAAAAAATAATTATTTTTTTATACTTTGTTAAACACGAGCTTACTAGCGGGTTTTATTGCTTCTAAGAAGTTTTTTTATTAAATACAAATATTCATAATCTATTGATATACAGTGTGTTAGTTTATTTATTTTAAAAATATTTTTTTTCTTAAGTTGTTAAAAACTTCGCCTAATTGTGAATAAGTTTGACTTTCATTTGTCGTTTCAAATGACAAACTTTGTAAACCCCAAAAAGATTAACCAACATTCAATTTAATACAATAAAAATCAAGTAACTATGTCAGTAGTCGAACCTATATTACAAGAAAACAAAGATCGTTTTGTTATTTTTCCAATAAAACACCATGATATTTGGGAGTTTTATAAATCAATGGAAGCTAGTTTTTGGACGGCTGAAGAAATTGATTTACACCAAGATATTACCGATTGGAATAATAAACTAAATGATGACGAAAAGTACTTCATCAAACATATTTTAGCATTTTTTGCTGCTTCTGATGGAATCGTAAATGAAAATTTGGCAGAAAATTTTGTTAACGAAGTACAATATGCGGAAGCAAAATTCTTTTATGGTTTTCAAATTATGATGGAAAATATTCATAGTGAAACCTATTCTCTTTTAATTGACACTTATGTAAAAGATGAGGTAGAAAAAGACAGATTGTTTCATGCTTTAGAAGTTTTCCCAGCGATTAAGAAAAAAGCAGATTGGGCTTTAAAATGGATTGAATCAGATTCATTTGCGGAAAGATTAATTGCTTTTGCAGCTGTAGAAGGAATTTTCTTTTCAGGAGCGTTTTGTTCTATCTTTTGGTTAAAAAAACGTGGATTAATGCCAGGTTTAACTTTTTCTAACGAATTAATTTCTCGTGACGAAGGAGTGCATTGTGATTTTGCAGTGCATTTACACAACCATCATCTAATAAACAAAGTACCTAAAGCAAGAATTAGAGAAATTATTTTAGACGCTTTAACTATTGAAAGAGAATTTATTACAGAATCTCTTCCAGCAAGTTTAATAGGTATGAATGCAACTTTAATGACGCAATATTTAGAGTTTGTAACCGATAGATTATTGGTAGAATTAGAATGCGAAAGAGAATATAATTCTTCAAATCCATTTGATTTTATGGACATGATTTCTTTACAAGGAAAAACAAATTTCTTTGAAAAACGTGTGGCAGAATACCAAAAAGCAGGAGTAATGAATACAGATTCTGAATCTGGGAAAATTAGCTTTGACGCAGATTTTTAATTAAAAATTAGTCTATTAAAATTAGTGCTGAAACGAGTTCAGTGCAAATACAAGTAACCCCAAAGTAGAAAAGGGATTTTCTATTTTAAAAAAAGTAAGATTATGTACGTAGTAAAAAGAGATGGTCATAAGGAGCCAGTTAGTTTTGACAAAATTACCTATAGAATTAAAAAACTATGCTATGGTTTAGATGATTTAGTAGATGCGGTAAAAGTTGCAATGCGAGTTATTGAAGGTTTATATGATGGTGTAAGTACTTCAGAATTAGATAATCTTGCGGCAGAAACAGCTGCGGCCATGACAATTTCACATCCTGATTATGCGCAATTAGCAGCTAGAATTGCAGTTTCTAATTTACATAAAAATACAAATAAAAGTTTTTCTGAAACAATGACGGACATGTTTCATTACGTGAACCCTCGTACAGGAAAAAAAGCACCTTTACTTTCAGATGAAGTGTATAAGGTAATAATTGATAACGCGGAAAAATTAGATTCTTCCATTTTATATAACCGAGATTTTAATTATGATTATTTCGGATTCAAAACATTAGAACGTTCTTATTTATTAAAAATAAACGGTAAAATTGTAGAACGTCCGCAACACATGTTAATGCGTGTTTCTATAGGAATTCATTTAGACGATATGGAATCTGTTATGGAAACATACAATTTAATGTCTAAAAAATTCTTTACACATGCAACTCCTACATTATTTAATGCAGGAACACCAAAACCTCAAATGTCTTCTTGTTTCTTATTAACGATGAAAGATGATAGTATTGATGGTATTTACGATACATTAAAACAAACTGCAAAAATTTCACAATCAGCCGGAGGAATTGGTTTAGCTATTCATAATGTAAGAGCAACAGGTTCTTATATTCGTGGAACAAACGGAACTTCAAACGGAATTGTACCAATGCTTCGTGTATTTAACGATACAGCTCGTTATGTAGATCAAGGTGGTGGAAAACGTAAAGGTAGTTTTGCTATTTATATTGAACCATGGCATGCTGATATTTTTGATTTCCTAGACTTGAAAAAGAATACAGGAAAAGAAGAAATGCGTGCTAGAGATTTATTCTTTGCAATGTGGATGTGTGATTTATTCATGAAACGTGTTGAAGAAGACACTACTTGGACCTTAATGTGTCCTAACGAATGTCCAGGATTAGACAACGTTTATGGAGAAGAGTTTGATGCATTATATACTTCTTATGAACTAGCTGGAAAAGGTAGAAAAACAATAAGAGCTCGTGAATTATGGGAAAAAATTCTGGAATCGCAAATTGAAACTGGAACGCCATATATGTTGTATAAAGATGCAGCAAATAGAAAATCAAACCAAAAGAATTTAGGAACAATTCGTTCATCAAATTTATGTACTGAAATTATTGAATATACTTCACCAGATGAGGTTGCTGTTTGTAATTTAGCTTCTATTTCTTTACCAATGTTTGTAAAAGACGGGAAGTTTGACCACCAATTTTTATTCAATGTTACCAAAAGAATTACGCGTAACTTAAATAAAGTAATTGATAGAAATTACTATCCAGTAAAAGAAGCTGAAAACTCAAATATGCGCCATCGTCCTATTGGACTTGGTGTGCAAGGTTTAGCAGATGCTTTCATTTTATTAAGAATGCCTTTTACAAGTGATGAAGCTAAGGAGTTAAACGAAGAGATTTTCGAAACTATTTACTTTGCTGCCGTAACTGCTTCAATGGAATTAGCAAAAGAAGAAGGTCCGTATTCAACATTTGAAGGTTCGCCAATTTCAAAAGGTGAATTCCAATATAATATGTGGAATATTAAAGACGAAGACTTATCTGGAAGATGGGACTGGAAATCGTTAAGAACTGAGGTAATGGCAAACGGAGTACGTAACTCGTTATTATTAGCGCCAATGCCAACAGCTTCAACATCTCAAATTTTAGGAAACAACGAAGCATTTGAGCCATATACTTCAAACATTTATACACGTAGAGTGTTATCTGGAGAATTCATTGTAGTAAATAAGCATTTATTATACGATTTAGTAAAACTTGATTTATGGAATGAAAACTTAAAACAAGAAATAATGCGTAATAACGGTTCTATTCAAAACATAGACGTTATTCCTGCAGATATTAAAGAATTGTATAAAACGGTTTGGGAATTAAGCATGAAAGACATTATCGATATGTCGCGTCAAAGAGGTTATTTCATTGACCAATCACAATCATTGAACTTGTTCATGGAAGGAGCAACAATGGCAAAACTAACTTCTATGCATTTCTATGCTTGGAAAAGCGGGTTAAAAACAGGAATGTATTATTTAAGAACAAAAGCAGCGGTCGATGCTATTAAATTTACTTTAAACAACGATAAAAAAGCTGAGCCTATTATAGAAGAAGTTCCTGTGGAAACTATTGTAGTAAATGAAAATGTCGCAATGAGCGAAGCAGAATTTAAAGCAATGATAGAGCTTTCTAAAAATGCGGGTCCAGACGATTGTGAAATGTGTGGTTCTTAATTAAAAATAGATATACAATTAAAAACAGTCATCACACGATGGCTGTTTTCTTTTATATAAAAATTGCGTTCAATTTCGTACATTTGAAAAAAATAATAAAAAGAGCATGTCAAAAGATAAAAAAGGAGTTCATACAGGGCTTATTGAGCAAGATGCAGATGGAAATTTTTTCTGCGGTCCTTATTTGTTAGACTACAAACAAGTGGTTTCTGCTTTTAAAATAGGCGATGAGGTAAACATCAAATCAATAATTGAAAATCCAAGCGATATCAGTTACGATAAATATCCAAAAAAATCAAAAGTATTCTTTTTAGCAAACTTAAAAGAGTAATTAATGCTTAGCCTAGTTAGAACTAATTCAAACCACGAAGACTTTAAAAAGTTAACTCAAGTGTTTGATGAATTTCTTATAGATGTTGATGGCGATGAAAAGGATTTTTTTGCGCAATTCAATCAAATTTATTTAGGCAATGTTTTGGTTTGTTATGAAAACGATATTCCTTTAGGCTGCGGAGCTTTCAAAGAACTAGAATCAAACACAGCTGAAATTAAAAGAATGTTTGTGGTTACTGAAGGAAGAGGAAAAGGCGTTGCTTCAACAATTTTAACCGAATTGGAAAATTGGGCTAAAGAATTAAATTGTACTTCTGCACAATTGGAAACTTCTCAAAAACTAGAAAGTGCAATTGCTATGTATAGAAAATTTGGATATGAAGATATTCCAAATTACGGACAATATGTTGGAGTCGAAACCAGTATGTGCATGAAGAAAATTTTATAAATTCTAAAATCAAAAATTGTCAATCAAAAATATTAAATCATTATGATGCAATGGGAACAACTTTTGTCTTTAAAACGACAGGGCGATACAAGTAAACGACTAAGAAAAGAACAAGACGATACGCGTTTAGGTTTTGAAGTCGATTACGACCGAATTATTTTTTCGGCAGCATTTCGCAGCTTGCAAGATAAAACTCAAGTTATTCCATTGTCAAAAACAGATTTTGTTCATACAAGACTAACGCACAGTTTAGAAGTTTCAGTTGTGGGTCGTTCATTAGGACGATTGGTTGGAAAACAAATTTTAGAAAAAAGACCTTATTTAACCGAAATTCACGGTTATCAAATGAATGATTTTGGAGCTATTATTGCTGCAGCGTCACTTGCGCACGATATTGGAAATCCACCATTTGGACATTCTGGTGAAAAAGCAATTGGCGAATACTTTACAAACGGAAACGGGCAACAATTTAAAAATCAGCTTTCTGAAAAGGAATGGCAAGATTTAATTGACTTTGAAGGAAATGCAAATGGTTTCTCGGTTTTAACTTCTTCTAGGGAAGGTAATGAAGGTGCCTTGCGAATTTCATACGCCACTTTAGGTGCCTTTATGAAATATCCAAAAGAAAGTTTACCAAAAAAACCAACGTCAAAAATTTGTGATAAAAAATATGGTTTCTTTCAACAAGATAAAAATTTCTTTGAAGAAGTTGGTGAGGAATTAGGCTTAATAAAAAACAAGCCTGGTGATGATATAGGTTTTGAAAGACATCCTTTTGCATATTTGGTAGAAGCTGCTGATGATATTTGTTATACAATTATTGATTTTGAAGACGGAATTAATTTAGGACTAATTCAGGAAGAATACGCACTAGAGTATCTAATTAAATTAGTTAAAAACGGAATTGATTCTAAGAAATATAACGAACTCAAAACTATAGAAGATAGAATTAGCTATTTGCGAGCACTTGCAATAGGTAGCTTAATTCAAGATGCGGTGAAAGTATTCGTTGATAATGAAGAAGCAATTCTTTCTGGGAATTTCCCTTTTGCTATTATGGATAAAAGTCAGTACAAAGCACAAATGGACGACATTATAAAAATCAGCGTTAAAAATGTATACCAAAGTAAAGAAGTAATTGAAAAAGAAATAATTGGTTATAAAGTAATCAATGTGCTTTTAGATGTTTTTTGTATTGCTTACACAAATAAAGCAAATGGAAATGCCTCAAATTATGATAATCTTGTTTTAAAATTATTACCGGAACGTTACCAACAAAACAAAGAAACGTTGTACGACAGGTTGTTACATATTTGCCACTTTGTTTCTATGCTTACGGATGGAAAAGCATTGCAACTATTTAAAATAGTACAAGCCAATAAGTAGAATTCTGTTAAATATAAACAAATTTTTTAAAAATATTAAAAATAATGTTTATGTTTGTTCTAAATACCCAAACAAAATAATATTATGAAAAAACAATTACTATTAACACTAGCGACTTTGTTTTTATTTGTTTCTGGATTCTCTCAATCAATTGAGGATAAGAATGTAAGCAAGAAAGAAGGAGTAAAAGTAGAAGTTAAGAAAGCTACTACTAAGTTAGAGAAAGTTGCTTCTGTCAGAACAAAGCCAGACAGAAAAACTAAAAAATTAAGAAAAAAACATGAGAAGTTTTTGGCAACTACGCCATTAAATAAAACTTTACATATGTCTTCTGACGTGAGAAAAGCTAATGGTCTTCCTCCAAATAAATATTTAGAGCAAGAATGGGATCGTTCTATTAATCCTGCTACAGGAAAGGTAGATTTAGAAAACCTAAGAACTGTTAGAGACAGATTAATACGTGAAAGAGCTGAAGCATTAGCTTTAGGTAGAGCTCCTGGAGATGCTGTTGATAATGCATGGACTGAAAGAGGACCTAATAATGTAGGTGGTAGAACTCGAGGAATTATGTTTGATCCTAATGATGGAACTTTTAATACTGTTTTAGCAGGAGGTGTAAGTGGAGGTTTGTGGAAAAACACAAATATTTCTAGTTCTGCGTCTACGTGGACTAGAATAAATATACCTCAAAATTTAAATGTTTCTTCATTAACGTATGATCCAAACGTAACTACTACTTTTTACGCAGGTACAGGAGAGTCATATGTTTTTGGAGATGTAAGTGGAGATGGTTTATGGAAATCTACTGATTCTGGTGCTACTTGGACAAAAGTTTTGGGAGGTGTTACAGGACCAACATTTTTTCAATCGGCATCTAGTTCAACAGTAAATACTACAAATGGAGCGGGTACTTATCCTCATTTAACCACAACAGCTTTTGGAGGAACAATATCTAGCCCTATTACTCAAAATATAGTGCTTATACAAGATAATACAGCTCCAGCCTCAGACGGTTGTGAAACAGTAATTAATGCTGCTGCATTAAGTGGTAAAATTGCTTTAATAAGAAGAGGAACTTGTGCTTTTACAGTTAAAGCATTAGCTGCACAAGGTGCTGGTGCAATTGCTGCAATTATTATGAATAATATCGCAAATGCTGGCCCAGTTGCTATGGGAGGGGCTGACCCTTCTGTAACTATACCAGTTATTTCAATTTCAAAAGAAGATGGAGATCTTTTAGAAGCCGCACTTGGATCAGGTGCTGTAAATATAACTATAGACCCTACAGTACCTGGTATTCCTTCTGGAAACATAGTGCCGGGTATACAATTTATTAACGATGTTGTTATTAAAAATAACGGTGGAACGTCAGAAATTTATGTTGCAGTAGGAGATACTTTCTATTCTTCATCAGCTACATCTACTTACCAAGGAAGTGATGCTATTGGACTTTATAAGTCTACAGATGGTGGAACTAGTTGGTCTCAATTAAGCCTTCCATTAACTGCGGCAGGGAATCCTTCTTGTCCTAATGACATTGAAATTGATGTAAATGGAACTATATGGGTTTCATCAACAAATAGTTGGAATTTTGGAGATGGTGGTGGTAAAATATTTGCTTCAACTGATGGTGGTGTTACTTTTTTAGATAAGTACACTGTTACTGGCAATGGTGGAGGAGCGAGAGTTGAAATTGAGTCTTCTAATACTACTGCAAATAAATTATATGTTTTAAGTGAATTAGATCAATTTGATCCAGCAATACCAACAATCGAAGTAAAATTATTAGTTACTACAAATGCTTTTGCAACTGCACCAACTGTTTTAAGCTTACCAGCTGGTAATGAAACAAGAGAAACTACTTATGGTTTTACGGGTGCTCAAGCATTTTATGATATGATGATTGAATCGGATCCTACAAATGATAATATTTTATATGTAGGTGGTATTGATTTATATCGCTCTACAAATGGGGGTTCAACTTGGACAACAATTTCTAACTGGACAACTAATGTACACTCTGATCAGCATGCAATGGCGTTTAAACCAGGTACGGCTAATACAGGTATATTTGGAAATGACGGAGGAGTTTACTTTACTTCTAATCTATCATCGGCTAATTCTGCTACATCTCGTAACAATGGTTTTAATGTAACACAATTTCATTCTGTTTCTGTAGCACCTAAAAACGCTGTCAGTGGTTTAACAAATGACTATTATATGGCAGGAGCGCAAGATAATGGATCAAATTATTTTGCAAATAAAACGGCTGGTATTCAATCAAGTGTTGAAATTCAAGGTGGTGATGGTGGACCTACAGTTGCCGATGAAGGAGCAGATAAATATTTTGTAACTAGTTATGTGTATAACTATAATATAAATTATAGAACTACAGCAGGAGCAACAAGAAGGTTAGATGCTGATGCATCATCTGATTCAAATGGAGCTTTTTATCCAGCAATGACTTTAGATTCAGGAAATGATATTTTATATACAGATTATTCAGATGCTACTTATTTAATTAGAAGATATAGAAATATAAAAGGGCCAACTGCAGTTAATAGAGCAAGTATTACAAATGCATTATTAACGAATAGACCAACTGCTTTAAAAGTTTCTCCTTTTGGAAAAACATTATATGCTGGTACTAGAAATGGAAGATTATTACGAATCACTAATCCTGATGGACTTGCTGCATGGACTGATATTACTGGTCCAAGTTTTGTGGGTAGTATTTCTGATGTTGAATTTGGAGCTTCAGAAGATATTATATATGTAACATTCCATAATTACGGTGTTGTTAGTATTTGGTATACTGCTAATGGTCTTTCTGCTACACCTACATGGGTAAATAAAGAAGGGAATTTTCCTGATATTCCAGTAAAATGTATATTACAAAACCCATTGAATGCTAATGAAGTTATTATTGGTACAGATTTAGGAGTTTGGTATACAAATACCTTTAGTAACGCATCTCCAACTTGGAATCAATCTTATAACGGAATGACTAATGTAAAAGTTTCTGATTTAGACTTACAAGTAGATTCGGGTTATCCAAATAGTTACCCAGCGGCTTCTTATACGGTTTATGCTGCTACATACGGTAGAGGTGTGTTCTCTGGTACATTTAATAATTTAGTTTTATCTAATGATAGCTTTACAAATAATAGTAGAGGTATTAAGGTTTACCCAAATCCTTCAAATGGGATTGTTAACTTAAGTATTGCTGACTTTACAGGTAATTTAAATGTTCAATTAGTTGACATTAACGGAAGATCTGTTTATACTTCTAATATTTCAGATTTCTCTATTGAAAAATCAATTGATGTAAGTAAATTACAATCAGGAGTTTATATTTTAAAACTGGAGGGTGAAAATTTATCTTACTCTGAAAAGATAGTTTTAAAATAATAATTTTTAAAATATATAAAAAAGGCTCAGTTTTTTAACTGAGCCTTTTTTTTGTGAAATAATTTTGTAATTCTATTTTTGAAAATTTATTTATTAGAATAATTCAATTAAAATGTTAAATTTGTTTTAACTGACTAAAACAGCAACATTTAATATGAAAAAAACACTACTTACTCTTTTGTTTTTTGTATGTGCTTTAGGTTTTTCACAAGATCCTATTGAAAAAATACAAAGTTATTTAAATACAAATAAATCAGAATTAGGCCTTACAACAGCTGATATTTCTGATTGGAGTGTTAAAAGCACAGGTAGTTCTAAGGCTACTGAGATAGATAACTATTATCTTGTTCAAAATCACCATGGTGTTGAGGTTTTTAATTCAGTTTCTAATCTTTGGTATAAGAAGAATAATGTAGTTAATTTTCAAAATTCTTTTATTTCAAATTTATCAACTAAAATAAATACGACTTTACCTGCTTTGCCAGTTTTAGACGCTTTTTCTAGTGCATTAAGTGCTTTAGGAGATGTCCCTTTTACTACTTTTGTTTTAGAAGAAAAAGCTGGGAATGAATTTTTATTGTCCAATGGTGCTTTAAGTGAAGATCCAATTCGTGCTGAATTGGTATATCAATCAATTAATGAAAATGCTAGCTTTAATTTAGCATGGCATTTTGAATTTTATACACAAGATTATAAACATTTATGGAGTTTACGCATAGATGCTACTTCAGGTGAATTGTTAGAAAAACATGACGGTGTACTTACGTGTAATTTTGGAGATGCAAATCATAATCACAAGTCTAATTTTTTCTTTACAAGTAAGGCATTTAAAAATAATGTCTCAAAAAGTGTTTTAGAAATTAGTTCTGGTTCATATAGGGTAGTTCCTTTTGAAATTGAAAGCCCAAATCATGGTTCAAGACAATTGTCACAACTCCACATAATGTTTTAGCTTCGCCATTTGGATGGCACGACACCAATGGGGTTGCAGGAGCAGAATATACAGTTACAAGAGGAAATAACGTTTGGGCTGTAGAGGATATAAATGGAAACAATGGTATAGGGGCAAGTCCAAATGGTGGCGTTGGTCTAACTTTTGATTTTACTTATGGAGGTACAGGTGTTGCAGCTTCAACATATACGAACGCTTCTACTACTAACCTTTTTTATATGAATAACATTATGCATGATGTTTGGTATAATTATGGTTTTAATGAAGCTAACGGAAATTTCCAACAAAATAATTATGGACGAGGTGGTGCGGCATCTGATTATGTTAACGCAGATGCACAAGATGGGAGTGGTACAAATAATGCTAATTTTGGAACACCAACAGATGACGGGAGGCCTAGAATGCAGATGTTTTTATGGGATCAAGGCCCTTCACCAATGTTAACAATAAACAGCCCTGGCTCAGTAGCAGGTGTATATGGAATAAGAGATAATTCATTTAGCCCTGGGCATGTTGCTATTCCAGCTTCTCCAGGATTAACACGAAATCTAGTTTTATTTAATGATGGCGCTCCAGATACAAGTGATGCTTGTAGTGCTGCAATAAATGCAGCGGCGCTAAACGGAAATATTGCAGTAATTAGAAGAGGTATATGTACATTTGCTGAAAAAGTAAAAACAGCTCAAAATGCAGGAGCAGTAGCGGTTATTATAGTTAATAATGTTGCAGGTGAAATAGGTATGTCTGGAGCGGATGCTACCATAACAATACCAGCTGTTTCTATAAATCAAACAGATGGAGAGGCGTTAATTTTAGCAATGAGCTCTGGAGCAGTAAATGGAACTCTTGAGGGAGCTGCAGCAGTCTTTGTAAACGCTGATGGAGATTTTGATAATGGAATTGTTGCACACGAATATGGACATGGTATATCTACAAGACTTACTGGGGGTCCTGGTACTAGTTGCCTAAGTAATGCTGAGCAAATGGGAGAAGGTTGGTCTGATTTCTTTGCATTAATGTTGCAAATGAAATCAGGAGATTTACCTGGAGATTCTCATGGAATTGGTACGTTTGCAATGAGTCAGCCAACTAGCGCTGTTGGTATTAGATCTTATGCTTATTCAACAAATATGAGTGTTAATCCATTTACTTTTGCAAGTTCAAATACTCAAGTAGCTCCACATGGAGTTGGTTCAGTTTGGGCTACAATGTTATGGGATTTGGCATGGGCTTATGTTGGAAAATATGGTTTTGATGCTAATAAATTTAATGGAACAGGTGGTAACAATAAAGTTATGCAGCTTGTTTTAGATGGTTTAAAACTACAAGGTTGTAGCCCAACTTTTGTTAAAGGGCGAGATGCTTTAATTGCGGCTGATCAAGCTACTACCGGTGGTCAGGATTTTTGTTTAATTTGGGAAGTTTTTGCAAGACGGGGATTAGGTGTTGGCGCTTCTTCAGGATCAGCTTCAAGTTCAACAGACCAGGTTGAAAGTTTTGCTACGCCTGCTCCTGGACCAAATTGTACGTTGACTGCAAATTATTTCCAGAATGAAGATATGATTAAAGTTTATCCAAACCCTACAAATGGATTGTTGAATATTCAAATTAACAATTATACAGATGTTTTGAATATTCAAATATTTGATTTAAATGGACGAAGAGTTTTTAGTCAAATAGTAAATGATTTCTCAATAGAAAGAAAAATTGATGTACAATCACTTCAAAAGGGAATTTATTTATTAAAAATTGATGGAGTTGATTTGGCTTTTACTAAAAAAATAGTTATTAACTAAAGCTATTTTTGCCCCTCTCTAAATAATCGATACAGATTATTAGATAAAAATAATTAATTAAACACTTGCAAAAACGTTTTTGCAAGTGTTTTTTATTTTATAGGTTCTCATTTTAATTTTATCTTGTTGATGCATTGATGCATTTGGTTTGGTGTCAGCATATAATTATAATAATAAGGGCGAATATAATTATAAACATCTATTGCATTTGTCTCTCAAGTTTTCATAATTGGAAGCTTTTTATTAAACTTATTAATGCTGAATTATTGTTTTAAAATACCTTTTATTCTTTCTACTACAGCATCTTATAAGTATTTAAGTTTTGTGTCAAGCTACACTTTATATTATTTTTGTTCTAATAATTTGGTAATAATTTTTTTACATTTTTTAAAATGTAATTAATGTTTGGTAGATATGGTTTGAGTCAATTTTGCAAATTTGTTGTAATTCTGAAACGCTTCCGTGTTCAATAAAATTATCAGGAATGCCTAGATTAGTGATTTTAAGCGCATAATTATTTTGTTTGGCAAATGTGTTAATAGTAAATCCAAAACCTCCTATAATTGCGCCATCTTCAATAGTAATGATCTTTTTATACTTTTTCAGAATTTCAATTAATACTTTTTCATCTAATGGTTTTATAAAAGGAAAATGATAGTGGGAAGCTTTCTTGTCTTGTTCTAATTTTTCGATTGCATTTTCAACATTGGTTGCAATTGTACCGGTAGATAATACTGCTATTTCGGTTCCTTTAGTTATGCATTTTGCTTCACCAATTTTTATTTTTTCAAATGGAAGTTGCCAGTTTGTGATTTCCCCTCTACCTCTAGGATATCTTATGACAATAGGTTGGTTTATTCCTAATGAAGCGGTGTACATTATGTTTCTTAATTCAATTGCATCTTTTGGTGCGTAAATTATCATATTTGGAATACAGTTCATATAGGGAATATCAAAAACGCCATGGTGAGTTGCCCCATCTTCTCCTACAAGTCCGGCTCTGTCTAAACAAAAAACAACTGGTAAGTTTTGTAAGGCTACATCATGAATAACTTGATCATAAGCTCTTTGTAAAAAAGTAGAATAGATATTGCAAAAAACAATCATTCCTTGAGTTGACATCCCTGCAGAAAGTGTTACAGCATGTTGTTCTGCAATTCCCACATCAAATGCTCTTTCCGGAAAAGCATCCATCATGTGTTTCATGGAGCTGCCTGTTGGCATTGCAGGAGTGATTCCAATTATTTTTTCATTATTTTTGGCTAATTCGACCAATGTTATACCAAAAACATCTTGAAATTTTGGAGGTAAATTTTCTTCGTTTTTTGGATGAATTTTCCCGGTTTTAGCCTCGAATTTTCCAGGGGCATGATATTTTACCTGATCTTCTTCTGCTAATTGCAATCCTTTTCCTTTGGTTGTTATTACATGCAAAAATTTCGGTCCTTTTACTTTTTTTAATCGTTCTAGTTCTGCAATTAATTTTGGTAAATCATGTCCGTCAATTGGTCCAGAATAATCAAAATTTAGTGATTTAATTATGTTGTTCTGTTTATGGTTTTTACCTTCTTTAACCGCTGTTAAGTAGTTTTTTAAAGCACCAACACTCGGATCAATACCAATAGCATTGTCGTTTAGAATCACTAATAAATTAGCGTCAGTTACACCGGCATGATTTAAACCTTCAAAAGCCATTCCGCTTGCAATTGATGCGTCACCTATTACGGCAATATGTTGTTTGTTAAAGTCTCCTTTTAGTTTAGAAGCAATCGCCATTCCTAAAGCTGCAGAAATAGATGTAGAAGAATGTCCAACTCCAAAAGTATCATAGATACTCTCACTTCGTTTAGGAAACCCAGAAATCCCTTTTAACTCTCTATTAGTGTGAAAAAAATCACGCCTCTCTGTAAGTATCTTATGTCCATAAGCTTGATGGCCAACATCCCAAATCAACTGATCTTCAGGAGTGTTAAATACATAATGAAGAGCAATGGTTAATTCAATTACACCAAGACTTGCGCCTAAATGGCCTTCTTTTTGCGAAACTATGTCAATAATAAATCCTCTTAGCTCTCGGGCTAATTGCTGTAATTGATTTTGAGGAAGTTTCCTTAAATCAAATGGATTGTTTGTTTGAGAAAGTAAATTTTCTTTCATATAACAAAAGTACTAATTGGAAATTGTATTTTTGCTATTATGATAGATATTTTCACCGACGAATATTTTATGAAAAAAGCTTTTCAGGAAGCTCAAATGGCTTTTGAAAAAGGAGAAATTCCTGTTGGGGCAATAATTGTAATTGATGATAAGGTTATTGCTAGAAGTCATAATTTAACCGAAATGTTAAATGATGTCACGGCTCATGCCGAAATGCAAGCGATAACAAGTGCTGCAAATTTTATTGGGGGGAAATATTTAAAAGATTGTACGCTTTATGTTACACTTGAGCCTTGTCAAATGTGTGCTGGAGCTTTGTATTGGAGTCAAATTTCAAAAATTGTTTATGGTGCTTCAGATGAGAATAGAGGTTTTATTAAAATGGGAACGCAACTCCATCCGAAAACAATCTTCGTTGGCGGTATAATGGAAAAAGAATGCGGAGAATTGATGAAATTGTTTTTTAAAAATAGGCGATAAAGGGTTGTTTTTATAAATAAAAAAACCGCTAATCAATTAAGAGTAGCGGTTTTGTTTTTTACTTGATTTGTTCACCTTTTTCATTAAAAAAGTGATATTCAAGATACGTGTAAGCATCACGAGGTATAATTTTCACCCATTTTTTATGTTCAAAAAACCATTTTGAACGTATCGATGGAAACCCTTTTTCAAGGTAAGCTGCCACAAAAGGATGTATGTTTAACACAACTTTTTTATGGCTTTTAATAATTTTTTCTAGGTCAAACGCAATTTTATCAATAATTAAAATAGGAGCTTCTATTTCCCCATTTTCATTTGGGTCTTCTTCTCTTGTTTTAATATTTACTTCTGGTCTAACTCTTTGTCTAGTAATTTGAATTAATCCAAATTTACTAGGAGGCAAGATTTTATGCTTGGCCTTATCGTCACTCATTTCTTCTCTTAAGAAATCAAACAACTCTTTTCTGTTGTCGGCACTTTGCATGTCAATAAAATCGACAACAATAATACCGCCCATATCTCTAAGACGTAATTGACGTGCAATTTCTGCAGCAGCAATTAAATTTACTTCTAAGGCTGTTCCTTCTTGTGTTAAAGCTTTATTAGAACGATTTCCACTGTTTACATCTACAACGTGTAATGCTTCAGTATGTTCGATAATTAAATAAGCTCCTTTACTCATAGAAACTGTTTTTCCAAAAGAAGTTTTAATTTGTCTTTCGATATTGTATTTTTCAAAAAGAGGTAAGTCTTTAGATTGGTAGTGTTTTACGATAGACACTTTATCCGGAGCTATTTCTTGCAAATAGTCCTTGGTTTGTAAATACAATTCTTCATCATCAATTTGAATACTTGTAAAAGTATCATTAAAAACATCTCTAAGAATAGAGGAAGCTTTGTTAAGTTCTCCTAAAACTTTAGATGGATGATGCGCTGTTTGTAGCTTTTTACACATTGAAGACCAACGGTCAACAAGAGTAAGTAAGTCTTTGTCAAGTTCAGCTACTTTTTTGCCTTCGGCTACTGTTCTCACAATAACCCCAAATCCTTTTGGTTTAATAGATTTTACAAGTCGTTTTAAACGTTCTTTTTCTTCTTTTGATTCTATTTTTTGAGAAATAGAAATTCTGTCAGAAAACGGAACTAAAACCACATATCTACCAGCTAAAGAAATTTCAGAACTAATTCTGGGTCCTTTAGTAGATATAGGTTCTTTTACAACTTGAACTAATATAGATTGGTTAGCACTTAAAACATCAGTGATAACGCCATCTTTATTAATTTCTGTGTCGAAAGGATGGTTTTTGAGTGAATAATCTTTTAATTTACCTGCGCTTACAAGTTTTATGAACTTCATCAAAGATGGTAAATTTGGTCCTAAATCATGATAATGCAAAAAAGCATCTTTTTCATAACCTACGTTAACGAAAGCCGCATTTAAACCTGCGACAGGCTTTCTGATTTTAGCAATAAAAATATCGCCAACCTGAAAGTCGTTTCCTTTTTCTTCCTCTTTGTGTAATTCAATTAGTTTTCCATCTTTTAATAAGGCAAAATCTACAACTTCTGAACCTGAACGAATAATTAATTCTTTGTTCATGTAGTACATTTTTATCTATTTTAGCAAAAGCCAAAACAAATGGATTAACATTTTTTTACAGGATTTACCCGATAACCAGTTTTTGCTGGTTAATTTCAATGAACTTTTTAAAAAAAAGAAAAAGTAGTTTTAAACTACTTTTTCTTTTTGTGACGGTTAGCTCTCGCTCTCTTTTTACGTTTGTGAGTCGCTACCTTATGTCTTTTTCTTTTTTTACCACTTGGCATAATGTGTAGTTTTTTTTGATTAATAATAATTTATACAGCTATTTCTGTTTTCGTTTTTATACTTTCAACAAATACCTTTGCTGGTTTAAATGCTGGAATGTTGTGAGCAGGTATTTTGATAGTAGTATTTTTTGAAATATTTCTACCCGTTTTCTCAGCTCTAGTTTTGATAATAAAACTACCAAATCCTCTTAAGTAAACATTGTCTCCTGTTTCTAATGAGTTTTTTACTTCTTCCATAAAAGACTCTACTGTTGCTTGAACATCTCCCTTTTCAAGACCTAATTTTTCAGAAATTTTTGCTACGATGTCTGCTTTCGTCATTTTCTTTGCGTGTTAATATAATGTTTATGTACTTTTTTTGAGGTTGCAAATATACAAATTAAAAAAGCAATAAATCAACCATAAATAAATTAAATTTTAGCGCAATAGTCATAAATTTGCTTTTTAAATAACTCTTATGGATTTTTCTAACTCATTATTAAATTGGTATTTACAAAACAAACGTAGTTTGCCATGGCGAAATACAAAAAACCCATATGAAATTTGGCTTTCAGAAATTATCTTACAACAAACAAAAGTAGCACAAGGATTACCTTATTATGAGTTATTTATTTCTACATTTCCTACTGTTTTTGATTTAGCAAATGCTCCTGAAGAAAAAGTATTAAAGTTATGGCAAGGATTAGGGTATTACTCAAGAGCAAGAAACTTGCATTTTACTGCAAAATATATTGTAGATGAATTTAATGGTGTTTTTCCGTCCAATTTTCATGATTTATTAAAATTAAAAGGTGTTGGCGAATATACTGCTGCAGCAATTGCTTCTTTCGCATATGATGAACCCGTTGCTGTTGTAGATGGAAATGTTTTTAGGGTTTTGTCTCGTTTTTTTGCCATAGAATTAGATATATCTGAGCTTAAAACAAAAAAAGAATTTCAAAAATTAGCACAAAGTTTATTGCCTATTAGTGATGCAGCAAATTTTAATCAGGCTATTATGGAGTTTGGTGCATTACAATGTGTTCCAAAAAATCCAGAATGTTATATTTGTTGTTTTAATTCTAAATGTGGAGCATTTCAAACGAATAAAGTAAAAAATTTACCAATTAAATTAAAAAAAACCAAGGTGGTGAAGCGTTACTTTAATTATTTAATTCTGTCAGATGTAAATGATAATTTTGTTGTCAAAAAGCGAATAAGTAAAGGTATTTGGTTTAATTTATATGAATTTCCTTTAATTGAAGAATTTGAAGAAACTGATATTGAAAATACTATAGTCGAAATTAAAAAACTTAGATTCGAAAGTAATAAACCAATAAAAATAACACTATTAAACGACGAATATATTAAGCACAAATTGTCTCACCAAGACTTACATATTCGTTTTTTTAAATTAACTTTTAAAGAAAAATTAATTCAAGCGGAGTCGTTGTCTAAAATTAAAGAATACCCTTTTCCTATTGTTATTCATAATTTTATAGAAGCAAATTTTTTATAATAGATACAAATAGATTATATTTGATTAACCAAATTTATACGCCATGAACGGAACACTTAACAAAGTATTATTAATAGGACATTTAGGAGACGAAGTTAAAATGCATTATTTTGATGGAGGAAATTGCATTGGAAGATTTCCGTTGGCTACAAATGAGGTATATATTAATAAAACCACCGGTGAAAAAATTACTTCTACTGAGTGGCATAATATTGTTGTAAGAAATAAAGCTGCTGAAATTTGTGAAAAATACCTTTCAAAAGGGGATAAAATTTATATTGAAGGGCGTATTAAGTCTAGACAATGGCAAGCGGAAGACGGTACTACTAAATACACTACAGAAATTCAGGTTATGGAATTTACATTTCTGAACACCAAAAAAGATACCGAGTCGTCTAATAAACAAAATTTAAAATCCGATAGTCCAGAGTCGGGAAAAATGACTAATTTTGACGCAAATAAAGAAAGAGGTGAAAACGATGATTTGCCTTTTAATGTTTAATTAATAATTTAT
>Ga0208305_10000026_pt1 | contig 92331 bp, 87 predicted proteins | sample ColrivemetaGS741_FD_187605 | JGI IMG/M metagenome (GOLD analysis project Ga0208305, IMG submission 187605) | Estuarine microbial communities from the Columbia River estuary - Flood tide ETM metaG S.741 (SPAdes) (version 2) | ecosystem: Environmental > Aquatic > Marine > Intertidal zone >... | reverse complement strand
TCAATTACGTGAGGCAATTGCTAGAATTAAAAAAGCTGTTAGCTAAAAAATAATAACTATTAATCATAAAAAAAACCGAGACAAATGTTTCGGTTTTTTTATGTTTTAACTCTGCCAATTTTAAATACTATTTATTTTAAAAAACGAGCCTATCCATAGTCTAAAAGTTGCTGTCCTCTCTTGAAAAAGATCAAGTGCTTTTTGTAAAAGCTCAGTTGCTTTTTGGTAAATAATGTATAATAAACAGAAAAAAATACTATACTATTTTAATAAATAATGTACATAAATTATTGAAAATAGTACAACTTTCACTAAACGTTTACAATTTATTGTAAATTAAGTTCTTAGGAAGAATTTTAAAGATATACAATTATTACATATTAGGATACTAAAAATAGTGTATTATTAATACTAATTATAGCTATTCTTTTTGGTAAAATCAAAGTCATAGCTTAAAGTGACAAGTAATATGTCGTTCGATATGAAATTGGATGCGGTTTATATGAATTAATACCTGCCATAACCAAACCAAACTTTTGAGTTCTCTAATAATTGATATCCTAGTATAGCTACTAAATTATTCTGATCAAAATCTGGCTCAGCTATGCCAGATTGAAACCGAATTCTAATTTCATTAGAAAGTTTCCCGTAAATAATTTTGTCATTATGTAATTTTATTAAGTTGGCAGTGACTGCTAATCTATATCTATTTCTTTGAGAATAAGATACATCATCAATACTATACTCATTCTAATTATTTAGTACTATATCATCTTAAAATCGTTGTTCATACATAAATCTTTGGCTAAGTTTTGAATTGCCTAAAGTGGAATTTACTATTACATTTTGCCATATTCTGTTTTCATACTTTTTAACTGGTGCATGTAACCTGCCATTTGGATAATTGGTAAAAAGCAAATACCCTGCACTTACACAAATATTTTTGTTCAGTTTATAACTAATACCTAGCTGAATTAAAAAAGCTTGTTTGTTTTGTATAAAAAAAACTGTTCTTAATTGAGTTACATTACTTACGGAAAAATTATCAGTAAGTTTAAAATTATTAGTGAGCGTTAACGAAGATCCTTTATCTTTTAAAACACTAGTTTGGGAAAAGCTTACTATATGAAAAAGTAAAAAAAGGCTATAATATTGTTTTTCATTGCAATTTGACTGAAATGTTAAAGCCTTCAAAAATACCAATTTCAACATGTATGACAGCAATAAATGAATTTTTTTCATTAAAATTTCGTATATTGAAACATACTAATTTTAAAAATATATTTGTTATGGCGGTAATGAAAGTTATTGAAGTAATGGCGAGTTCTAGCAAAAGTTGGGAGGAAGCCACAAGAAATGCAGTAGAACATGCGTCAAAAAGTGTTAAACACCTAAAATCTGCATTTGTACAATCACAAAGTGTTGTTATTGATGATAACGAAATTTCAGAATTTCGTGTAAATGTTAAAATCACCTTTGAAGTTAAATAACTCCTAAATTTAATATTACAAAGCGCTTTTTAAAAAGCGCTTTTCTTTTTTTTTTATTTTTACTTAAATACTACTTTTTAATGAATAAACTTTTTATTGCATTCATACTATTTTCAATAATTAGCTGTAAAAATCAAACTAACAAAAAAATGATTGAACATAAATTCACCAATAATTTAATAAAGGAAACAAGTCCTTATTTATTGCAACATGCCCATAATCCAGTAAACTGGTATGCGTGGAATAATGAAACTTTAGAACTCGCAAAAAAAGAAAATAAGTTACTACTTATTTCCATAGGCTATTCATCTTGCCACTGGTGCCACGTGATGGAACATGAAAGTTTTGAAAATGAAGAGGTTGCTGTAATAATGAATACTAATTTCATCAACATTAAAGTAGACAGAGAAGAAAGACCAGACATTGACCAAATTTATATGAGTGCAGTCCAGTTAATGACTGGCAGAGGAGGTTGGCCGTTAAATTGTATTGCTTTGCCAGATGGAAGGCCTATTTGGGGAGGAACCTATTTCCCTAAAGAAAACTGGATAAATGCGTTAGAGCAAATAAGTAAAATGTATAAAGAAAAGCCAGATCAGGTTATAGATTATGCTGTAAAACTTACGGAAGGTGTTAAAAATTCTGATTTAGTAGAAATAAATAAAAGTATTCCTGAATTTTCTATTGCCGATTTGAAATCAACCGTAAACAAATGGCAACTATATATGGACTTTGATTTAGGTGGAAGAGTTGGCGCACCCAAATTTCCAATGCCAAACAATTATCAGTTTTTGTTGAGATATGGAACCCAGGCAAGCAATGATTCTGTTTTAAAATATACAAATACTACACTAACAAATATGGCTTATGGAGGAATTTACGACCAAGTTGGTGGAGGTTTTTCAAGATATTCTGTCGATAAAAAATGGCATGTTCCACACTTTGAAAAAATGCTATATGATAATGGACAATTGGTAAGTTTATATTCTGAAGCTTATCAGGCAACCAAAAACCCCTTGTATAAAAAAACAGTTTATGAAACATTAGAATTTATTGAAAGGGAACTTACAAATAAAGAAGGTGCTTTTTATTCATCATTAGATGCAGACAGTATAAATTTAGAAGGTAAATTAGAAGAAGGAGCATACTATGTTTGGACAATTGAAGAATTGAAATCAATTTTAGGAAACGATTTTGATCTATTTTCAGAGTACTTTAATATAAATGAATATGGCTTATGGGAACACAATAATTATGTGCTAATAAGAACAAAATCAGATGCTGATATTGCCAAAAATCAACATATTTCTGAAGAAGAATTACAGCAAAAAGTTAAAAAATGGCAACATGTTTTATTGAAAGAGCGAAATAAAAAAGAAAAGCCAAGGCTTGATGACAAATCATTAACTTCTTGGAATGCCTTAATGTTAAAAGGATATATTGACGCTTATAAAGTATTTAATGAGAAGCATTTTTTAGAAATTGCTGTAAAAAACGCCACTTTTATTCTTTCAAAACAGCTACAAGAAAACGGGAATTTAAATCACAGTTATAAAAATGGTAAAAGTACCATAAATGGCTATTTAGAAGATTATTCAACAGTTATAGATGCGTACATTTCACTATATGAAGTTACACTTAATGAAAAGTGGCTTTCTACTGCAAAACAATTAACTGATTACGCGTTTGATCATTTTTATGAACCTGAAAAGTCAATGTTTTATTTCACTTCAGATGAAGATCAAAATTTAATTACTCGTAAAATGGAAATTGAAGACAATGTAATTCCAGCTTCAAATTCAATTATGGCTAAAAATTTATTTTTATTAAGTCATTATTATTCAAATAGTTATTATTTAAAAGTAAGTCAACAAATGCTTCATAATGTAAAAGATAGAACAGATAAATATGCTTCTGGTTATTCTAATTGGTTACAATTAGCTTGTAATTTTACAGGAGAATTTTATGAAATTGCTATTTCAGGAAAAGAAGCTTCAGAGAAAATAAAAGAAATTAACAAAAATTATATTCCAAATAAATTAATTGCAGGAAGCATTTCAAAAAGTAGATTACCACTAATGGAAGGACGTTTTAGTGAAAATGAAACATATACTTATGTTTGTGTTGATGGCGCATGTTTACTACCTGTTAAAAATACTAAAAAAGCATTATCACAATTAAAAATAACATTTTAATATGAAATATTTACAAATTTTCTTTGTGGCACTTGTTGCTTTTGAGCATATTTACTTTATGATTTTAGAAATGTTTTATTGGGATAAGCCAAAAGGCCTGAAAGCATTTGGAATGAAATTAGAAGAAGCTAAAATTTCCAAAACATTGGCAAAAAACCAAGGATTATATAATGGTTTTTTAGCAGCAGGATTAATTTGGGCAATTATCAATAAAAGTAATTTTGAGCAATTATCGCTTTTTTTCCTAATATGTGTGACTATTGCCGGAATTTTTGGGTCATATACAACAAAGAATATAAAGCTTTTTTATATTCAATCAATCCCAGCAATTTTGGGAATATTAACTTTAATTTTATAATAAAAACACTATGGATTATCAAAAATACACAGATTTAGCATTAACTTTTATTGGACAATATGCGTTAAATGTAGTTGTAGCAATTCTAATTTTAATTATTGGTCTTTGGCTAACAAAAAAATTAATTAGAATTTCTAAAAAATTAATGGCCAAACAAGGAATTGATGAAACGCTGCAGAAATTCTTAGGAGACTTATTAGGCTGGACTTTAAAAATTTTAGTGTTTATTACTGCAATTTCTCAAGTTGGGGTTGAAACTACCTCATTTATTGCAATATTAGGAGCTGCAGGTTTAGCAGTTGGTTTGGCATTACAAGGGTCTTTAGCAAATTTTGCAGGCGGTGCTTTAATAATGATTTTTAAGCCTTTTAAAGTTGGAGATTTAATTGAAGCACAAGGAGAGGTTGGTACAGTAAAAGAAATTCAAATTTTTGTGACTAAAATGATTACTCCAGGAAATAAGTTGGCAATTATTCCTAACGGAACATTATCTAACGGAAATATAAAAAATTATACTGAAGAAGGAAAATTGCGTGTTGATTTAACTTTTGGAATTGGGTACGGGGAAGATATTAAAAAAGCAAAAGAAGTTTTTATGAACGTTTTAAAAAGTAATCCAAACGTTTTACAAGAACCGGCACCAAGTGTCAATGTATCAGCGTTGGCAGATAGTTCAGTAAATTTTGCAGTTAGACCTTGGTCAACTCCAGAAAATTATTGGAACGTTTATTTTTCTGTAACTGAAGAGGTGAAACTAGCATTAGATAAGGAGGGAATTGAAATTCCTTATCCACATCAAGTTGAAATTAGAAGATAAACTACTTTTTAGAAGTAGTAACCACAAAATCTTTTAAATAAAAAGGTTCAAAATAGGCGACATTTTCAAAGTCGCTTTTTTTGTACTTTTCATAGGATAGTATTCCCATTTCTTTTGCAGACGGAAATTTATTATCTATAAATTTCGCGTTTTTATGCGCTAGAACATCTTTGCATTTAAAAGCCCCATCACCAAAAAAATAAACCTCCTTTTTTTCTAAAAACTCATGAAATGAATTTCCTGAAATAATGGTAGCTGAAACAGCTTCTTTTAAATGATTATTTTCATCAAAAACCGCTGAATAAACTTCCATACGTCGAGCATCCAACATAGGTATTTTATATCCTTCTCGAATTGAAATTGATTGAGCTAAGGAAATTAAAGTATTCACAGAAATTAAAGGAATATCAAGCGCAAAACAAAGTCCTTTTGCAGCTGAAACACCAATTCTTAATCCTGTATATGAACCTGGCCCTTTACTAACTGCAACTGCATTTAAATCTGAAAATGTAATACTAGTTTCTGCTAGAACATCAGAAATAAATCCATGTAATTTTTCTGCATGAGAAAAACCTTCATCGTTTAATTCTTTAAAAACTACTATTTCACCGTCATTTGCTAAACTAACCGAGCAGTTTTTTGTTGCTGTTTCAATATTTAATATATACGTCAAAATTGATGTTTTAGAAAAGGCAAATATACTTAATTAATGGCTTATAAAACAAAACATCCAACCTTATGAGTTGGATGTTTAATTAACTATTTTAACAATTCTTAGTCAAGTGTAATTGATTCACCGTAATAAAATTTCAACACTTTGGTTTTAAAAATATAATCGTATTTAGCTCTAATAATTGCTCCTTCAGCATTTACTAAACGATTTCTAACTAAATCAAAATCAAACTGAGTCATTACCCCAATATTATAACTTTCCTGTGCATTTTTAAATGCTTCGTTTTGGGATATTAAAGATTTTTGAGCAGACTCAAATGTTTTAGCTGCTGCTTTTGCATCATAGTATGCTTTTTGGATAGTTTGTTGTAATTGTAATTTTTGATTTTCATATCCAAATTTAGAAATTTCATAAGAGATTATTTGCCTATTTACATTCGATTTAGTTTGATTTCTATTAAAAATAGGAATATTTACATTGAAACTTAAACCATAACCTAAATTATCATCTAACTGAGTGAAAAATGGAATATGAGTATTATTTTTAAGATTATATCCATAACCAGTTCCAATATTAGCACCTATACTTACTGAAGGTAAAAAAGATGATTTTGCAATTTCAACAGATAAATCAGCTGATTCAATCTCCATTTCAGCCTTTTTAATTTCAGGTCTATTAGTTAATGCCTTTTGGTAAACATCATCTGGGTTTTTGTACAACATTGCCAGTGAAGGTGACTCAACATCAATTGTTTCAACATCAAATCCATTTGGATTAATTTGCAATAATTGAGCTAAGTCTAAAAGCGCTAAGTTTAACGTGTTTTCATAAGAAATTAGTGCTTGTTCATCTGCAGCAGCAGTAGATTGAGCGTTTAATAAATCACCTTTTGGCTTAACTCCAGCTTCAAATTTAGCTTTAGCATTTTCAATTTGTTTCATGCTTATTTCTAATTGAACTTTTGCTACATTTAAATTTTCTTTTGCAAACAAAACATTCAAATACGTGTTTACAACGTATAAAGAAATATCATCTTGAATTTTCTCTAAATCAAGTTTACTTGTTTCAACTCCTAACTGAGCTTGTTTGTAAGTGTTTAAATTTCTATAACCATTAAAAACAGTCATTCCAGAATTTATTCCAAAAGATCCCCCATAAGTACTTGTTGAAACTCTATCTTGAGAAACTGGATCAAAACCTGAACCAAAATTCAAATTACCTCCAGTAGAAGCATTTAAATTTGGTAAAAAGTTTCCTTTTGAACTAACTAAATTTTCTTCACTAATGGCAACATTCAGTTTGTTTTGTTTGATTGTTATATTATTATCAAGAGCGTAATTTACACATTCTACTAAAGTCCATTTTTTGTCTTGAGCATTAAGTGTTATAAAAAACATGAATGCTAAAAGACTAACAATTTTTGTTCTCATTTATAAATTGAGTTTATATTAATTTTTAAATAATCCGTTTCAGGAAATCAACAATAATTGAAAAAAGGCAAAAATACACCTAGTTAGGTAAGTTGATTTTGCTATATGACGATTAAAATTATTATTTGTTACACGGTTTCCCTCTTATAGAAATGTTAAATTTTATTTTTTCTTTTACTTTTTATAATGAAATATAATAAAGCTCCTACCAATAAGTAGGGAAAAATCATTAAATAAAGAATGCCTGAATTTAAACCTTCTGCCTGAGAAACTTCACCGCTTTCAACCACAGCTTTACACATAGCACATTGCGCTTTTACAATATGATAAGTAAAAAATATAACTATGATTAGAACTGTTTTTTTCATTATGAATAGTATGGAGAAATTAAATAATATACTAAAACCCCTGAGATAGTTACATATAACCAAAGCGGAAATGTGTATTTGGCAATTTTTTTATGCAATTCAAAATTAGTTGTTATAGCTCTAACGTACGTAATTAAAACAAAAGGAATGACAATAATTGACAGTAAAATGTGAGAAATTAATATAATAAAATAAATTGTTTTTAAATTTCCTACACCTCCGTATTTAGTTGATTCAGAAGTCATATGATAGGCAACATACATCACTAAAAAAAGAACTGAAAAAACAATAGCGGTTTTCATCAATTTTTCATGTAATTCTACTTTCTTATTTTTAATAGCCCATACCGCTGCAATAAGTAACAATGATGTCAATCCGTTAATTGTTGCATAAATTGGAGGTAAAAAAACTGGCAATTCGGTATCAATTTTAACACCAAATAATATGGCTACAACCAATGGAATTGTAATAGATAAAATTACAATCCATTTATTATATTTTTTTGAATCTGCTGTCATTATTCTTTTAGTAAAATTGCAATATCTTCTTTAATCATTTGAACTCCTTTCGCCTCTAACCCTTCATAAAAAGCAATTGGATTTCCATGTTCATCTAATCTTGAACGGATAATCCCTTTTTTATCAATCAAGGCAAACATTCCTGAATGTTCAAAACCACCTTCTGCATTACTATTCTCTCCAGCGTATAATGTAAATCCGGCGTTTGCTAATTCGTAAATTTTATCTTGATCTCCTGTTAAAAAATTCCAATTTTTTAATGTTGCACCGTGATCAGTTGCATATTGCTTTAATATCTCTGGAGTATCATATTTTGGGTTAATACTAAATGATGCTATTCCAAAATCTAAATTTCCGTAAAATTCATTTTGAATTTTTACCATATTTTCATTCATTTTTGGGCAAATTGTAGGGCAAGTTGTAAAAAAAAATTCAACAACATACACTTTGCCTTCATAAAATGAGTTTGAAATTAGTTGCCCATTTTGATTTGTAAATTCAAAATTTGGCACTTTTGCTATCGTTATTAATTGTGGCGTTTTAAATTTATTTACAATTTTAGGTACGGCATAAATTCCAAAAATTAAAATAATAAACGCAATTCCTACATAAGAATATTTTTTCATAATTTTTAAATTTCTCTTTTTCTTCGCTTTTCTTTTTCAGCAGATTTTTTCAATTGATAATAAATAATATCAATATCGTCTTTCATTTTATTTTTTAAAACCGAAATAGACTTCATATTATAACCATATAATTTGCCATCATTTGTGTCTTCATCATCTTTTCTACCTCTTAAACGTAAATTCATATCAATTATGTATGCATTTTCAGAATATAAATTTTCATTTAAATTATTAGGTGTCTTAAAACTTTTGAAAAAAGTGTTGATTTTAGTTGAATTTGAATAAATAAAATGCCACTTACTAATATCAGTAAAAGCAGAAAGTTCTTCAATAGCTTCTTTATATAATTCTTCTGAACTCTTAGGTATTACCGCTATAATCTGAAAATAAGGTTTTTGATAATAGCGCTTGTATATAGTTTGGTTCAAATTGAACAAACTTCCTTTTGCGGTATTAATATCACTTCCCAAAAAACAAACTATAGAAAGTTGATTCGTAAAGGAAACATTTGTAGTACTCTCAAGTTCATTAACATTAATAACATTTTCAGTTAAAATTGGCAAGTTGGAATATTTGTAAATTCCTTTAGATAGGAAAATATAGAAAACCAATGGTAAAATAAATAAACTAAAAAGTACCCAAAATTTTTTCATATCACAAAGTTAAAATAAAAAAAGGTGGTTAAAAAACCACCTTCATCAAATTATTTTTTAATTTTTTAATAGCTCCATTTAACTAATGGAGATAAAACTTCATTTATGTAACTACCTTCAATTAACAATAAGGTTGCTAAATAAATAATTAAAAATACAGCTGTCCAAACAACAGCTCTTCTTAAACTTTTAGATTCATCTGCCATATGCATGAAAAACCAAGTAATATAATATGCTTTTACCAATGTTAAAACTAAAAATATTATGTTTAAAGGGCTAGTTCCTAAAATTTTGGTTAAATGAAGCGCCTCTGGTTTCATTATTCCTAAAATTACTTCAACAATTGTTATAACAGAAAGTATTCCAAATACTTTCCAAATTAAACCTGTGTGCGATTTATGTTCTTGTGCGTGTGCAGCCATTTTAATATTTTTTTTATCAATTAAACTAAGTAGAAGAATGTAAATACAAATACCCAAACTAGATCTACAAAGTGCCAGTATAAACCTACTTTCTCAACCATTTCATAATGTCCACGGCGCTCATAAGTCCCAATAATTACATTAAAGAAAATAATAATATTGATAATTACTCCTGAAAAAACGTGGAATCCGTGAAATCCAGTAATAAAGAAGAAGAAGTCCGCAAACAGCGTTTTACCATATTCATTTACATGTAAGTTTGCTCCTTTTACAACTGCTTTTGTTTCGTTTAAATAAGACATAGCTTCAGCACGAGGAACAATAGTTTTTGTTTTTGTTGCAGGGTCAATTTTTTCTAATCGTATAGAAACATCAGGATTTGCTTTAAATCCAGCCATAACTTCCTCAACTGAAAAGGGTGGCAATGAACTTTCACTCACAAACCAAACTCCTTTATCTTTAGTGTGTTGTGTTCTTTCTGAATGTGAAGAAACTACAAATTTTTCTAATTCTATTTGATGACCTGAAGCATCTACAAATTGCACAATTTTACCATCATTCAACTGTACTGCTCCATAAGATCCTCCAATAAAATTTTTCCATTCCCAAGCTTGAGATCCTAAGAAAATTAAACCACCAATAATAGTTAGAAACATGTAAAAAGTAACTTTACCTTTTTTCATTTGATGACCAGCATCAACAGCTAAAACCATTGTTACAGATGAAAATATTAAAACAAAGGTCATTAATGCCACGTAATACATTGGTGCGTGAACACCGTGTAAAAATGGGAAGTGAGTAAACACTTCATCGGCAATTGGCCAAGATTCAATAAATTTAAAACGCATTAAACCATATGCGCCTAAAAAGCCTGAAAAGGTAAGTGCATCTGATAAAATGAAGAACCACATCATCATTTTACCATAACTTGACCCTAAAGGATTATTGTTTCCTCCACTCCATGAAGTACCTGTAGAATCACTAGCAATAGTTGCTTCCATATAAGTTTTGTTTTGATTTTTTAGTTATAGTTGCGCCAAAAATACATTATTTTTTTTATCTAATAAAATAGAAAAATAAAAACAAGTAAATCCAAAGAATATCAACAAAATGCCAAAAAATGGCGCCAAGTTCTAATCCCAGGGTGTCTTTTGATGAATATTTTTTATTAAAATGGTTAAATATAACTACCAAAAGAACTACAATCCCAGCAGCAATATGTGCAATGTGCGCTAGTGTAATTCCATAAATAAAGGACGATTTAACCGTACTGTGTTCTCCTGCAAAAACAAATCCTGCATTAAATAATTCATTAAATCCTTCAAACTGAAAAAAGATAAATCCTACACCTAATAAAAATGTTGACATTAAAAATACAGTTGTTAATTGTCTATTGTCTTTTTTTATGAAAAATTTAGCCAATAAAAAAGTAATGCTACTCAATACAATTAGAGTTGTGCTTGTATAAAAAGCATCTGGCAAATCAAACGAAACCCAATCGTTTCTTTTCCTACTTACCACATAAGCGCTGGTTAATCCAGCAAACATCATTGTCATACTAATCATAGAAACCCATAACATAGGTTTTGCTGACTTTCTTTTAGCCGATTTGTATTCTTGTTCTAAAGTTCGTCTCATTTTTTAATGTAAAAATTTATCTACCACGTATATTATTTGTACTAAAGTAATATATAAAACGCTTGAAAGCATTAATTGTCGTGCTTCTTTATTAGTTTGATGCTTATATAGTTTAAAAGCATAAAAAAGCATTGTACCCCCTAAAAATATCAAAATTACTGCAGTTAAAGGATAAATATAGAAACTTCCTGTGATTTTTAAAACAGGAATTATTGAAACTAGTATTAAACATACTGTATATATAATAATTTGTATAACTGCTTTTCTATTTTTTTGACCCATTGGCATTAAGTTGAAACCTGCTTTTTTGTATTCATCAAACTGCAACCAGGCAATTGCCCAAAAATGCGGAAACTGCCAAAAAAACTGAATTAAAAATAACATCCCAGGCTCTATAGAAAAAGCATTAGTAGCTGCAACCCATCCTAACATAAAAGGTATTGCTCCAGGAATTGCCCCTACAAAAACCGATAATGGTGTTACAGCTTTTAAAGGTGTGTAAATGCTTGTGTATAAGAAAATTGAAATTGCTCCAAATAAAGCGCTTTTAGGATTAATGCTATATAATATTGCTAAACCTATAATGGTAAATGAAACTGCAATAACCATTGCCATTGAAACATGCATTCTTCCAGCAGGCAAAGGTCTGTTCATGGTGCGTTTCATTAAAGCGTCTGTATCTTTCTCAATAATTTGATTAAAAGCATTGGATGCACCAACCATTAAATAGCCTCCAATAGCTAATAAAATTAATATTGAAATATCAATTTTTTCAACGGCTAATAAGTATCCGGCTAATGATGAAAAAACTACACTTAATGACAATCCAACTTTTGTTAATTGTTTAAAATCATTAAAAATTGCAGAAAAAGTCATTTTTTCAGGGATTGATTTTGAAGTTAATCGCATTATTTTAGTTAAAGTATGTGCAAAGATATTTTTTTATTACAGAATTACAACCTTATACTAAGGTGATTAAAAAAATAATTGAAATAAATTTAAGAAAAGTCTTTGCAATTAATAGAATTGTTTTAAATTTGCCCTCGCATTTGAGAGATTAAATGCTACGTTCATAAAAAAATGACTGCGAAAGTAGCTCAGGGGTAGAGCATCACCTTGCCAAGGTGAGGGTCGCGGGTTCAAATCCCGTCTTTCGCTCTACAATATATAATACCAATGCAGGAGTGGTGGAATTGGTAGACACGCTGGACTTAAAATCCAGTGGGCTGTAAGGCCCGTGCGGGTTCAAGTCCCGCCTCTTGTACAAAAAAAGCCGAAACAAATTGTTTCGGCTTTTTTATTTTTTATCTTTTTCCCTATTATTCTTTATTTTATTCTAAGCAATGATGACTTCAGTTTATTGCCATATTTAAATTTTATGATATAAATCCCTGCAGGAATATGATCAACCTTCCATTTTATATTTTGTTGAGAAATTGATTTTTTCCCATTTAATAATGTCACCATTTTTTTACCATTCATAGCATAAACTTCCAATGAAGCATATTCTTCATCCATTAATTTGAATGAAATATTAACTTCATTTTTAGCTGGATTTGGAAATACTTTAAATTGATTTATTAATAATGGATTAAAATCTTCAACAGCCAATGTTTCAGTAAAAAATTCAGCTGTATTCATAATTTCAGGAGTAGATTTACCATTGGTATCCCATAAATTATATAGAAGTTGACCTGCATTATTTGTCTTGTTTTCATCTCGTAAAAATTCCACATATTCTTTTGAAGTTGTTTGGTATAATAATTTAACAACTATTCTTTTTGTACTTAGTGGTAAATTATACTCAGTTGTATCAAAATAAGCATCATCTGGATAGCTATAGGCAATAGGGGCTGCTTGTATTGCCTCAAAATTTGCATTAGTAAATCCTCGTGGTGGAATTCTATTATCTTTAACAACTTTATTATTTAAAACAAAATGAAATGATGAACCATCACCATAATTGCTATTTCCACTTGCAGTTTCTATATCGCTACTCATTCCTAATTTAGCCTCATATATTTTTGTGTCATTGTTATATTCAGTACTGAACTTAGTTAATGTACCTGTTGAAGCATCATAGGCTCCAGATTCATAAACTATTTTATCATTGCTATCATAAGCAATTAATTGTATCCACATTCTTCTTCCTTCAGGATACCCTGATGGCAATTTATGACCAGTTTCATTCGTAATTTTCACATAGGCTTCATAAACTCCATTTTCTGCTTTAACATCTAAATCTAAATTAGCTGCATTTTGAAGCATTGTTCTAGCTCTTACAACCCCTTTATTTAGAGCAATTTCATTTACTTCTGCAGGGTATAGCTGAGCAATTAAATTAGGAACAAATGTATTTCCTCCAGTAAAATCATGCATTGGTAAATCATTTCTTATAGGAGCTCCATTTTTATTACACCCTTTACCTGTGACATCTTTCATATGACAATCTTGACAAGAAGAAACATTTGATTTATTTCCTCCAAAAACAGTACCTAGAATACCTGCTACAGAATTATATGAACTCTGAGTCCATTCACTAAATGTTCTTTCAACAGGAAACATTTTATAAGTATCAAATGTTGTTGATTTCATCCCTAATGAATTAAGCTCATATAAACCAGTTGATGGGCTTAACGTAAATGCAGGATTACTAACATCATGGCAAGTTGCACAATAAGATGACTCACTATAAAAAGTATCATATCTTGCAGTATGTGAAGCAGGTTGAGCATCAGAAAAAGGCCCATGCCTTCTATTATTATCTGTATCTACTACAAACATTCCATTTCCTGATTGTGGTGGTTTATTTCCTAAAATATCTAAGGAATTTAAAATAACAAGGTCTTCAGCATTTGCGCTTTTGGGATCAATTAATTCATGACAGAAATGACAATCAACTCCTTCTCTATCAATATCACTTAATGCAGAGCCATCTGTTGGTTCAGACCTTCCGCTTAACCAACCTGCTGGAGCGTGACAACGAATGCATAGGTCCCCTGCAAATGCAGCATCTTGATTGGCAATTGCTAAACTTGCCAAATAAAGCGGATCTCGCATTGCCTGAGACATCATACTTCCTTGCCAAGTATGTTCTGGTTCAGCATCTAAATCATAACCTCCATGGCAATTTCCACACTTTTGTGGAGAAATATAAGACCTTGTCACATCAGGTTGAGAACCGGGAAGAAAAAAATCATCAATAGTTGTGCTAACTTGGGTTCCAATAAATAGAATTATTAATATTGAAGGAAATAAAATTTTTAAAAAAAGTAGCTTTTTCATATTTTTAATTAGTCTAAATTAATTTTAACAACTTAATTATTAGTAAGTTACACAACTTAAGTTAAATATTCAACTAATTAATTTAAAAAATAGTATTAAATTTAAATTCTTAATTTTTATCATTTATGGAATTAACCTTTCCCTTATTTGCAGGTATTATTGCTGCTGTATTGCATGTAATTTCCGGACCTGATCATTTGGCTGCAGTAACTCCTTTTGCTATTGAAAGTAAAAAGAAAGCATGGAAAGTAGGTTTATTTTGGGGAATAGGACATTTAGCAGGAATGCTATTTATTGGAATCTTATTTCTATTGTTCAAAGAATTAATTCCAATTGAAAAAATATCATTATACAGTGAACAATTTGTGGGTATTATTTTACTAGCATTAGGGTTTTGGGTTTTACTTAAAATATTTAATGAAGAAAAAAAACACAAACATATTCATATTCATAGTAATGGAAACCCTGTTATTCATGAGCATCCACATATTCATAATTCTGAAAAACTACACAATCATTCTCATCCAAATTTAAAACAAGGAATTATAGCTTCATTGTCAGTTGGATTTATTCATGGTTTAGCAGGTGTCGCTCATTTTCTATTATTTTTACCAGTCATTGGTTTTTCATCAACATTAGACTCAACAAAATATATCATTGGTTTTGGAATAGGTACATTAATAGCTATGATTTCTTTTGCTATTGTTGTTGGGGGGCTTTCAGATTATTCAAAAAAAGAACATAATGCAACTTTTTTTAAAGGCATTAGATTGGCTGGAGGATTATTTGCCATTATAATTGGTGTATATTGGATAATTGCAACTTAATTTTTTTCTGAAATAAATTTTAAAGTTAGGGCCTAACAAATTCTCGGCAACTGTTCCCCTACTAATGGACTTACAATTCTTTTTCCGCCAATTAAACTTTTTAATACTACTTTGTTTGGATGCTCATCAGTAATTTCACCAATTATTGAGGCATTTTTTCCTTTTTCATGATTTCTCATTAATGCTAAAACCTCATTTTCAACACTTGGGTCAACTATAGCAATAAATACACCTTCATTTGCAACATACATGGGGTCTAATCCTAACATTTCACAAGCTGCAGCAACTTGTTTTTCAATAGGAATATGCACTTCTTTTATAAATACTCCTAACTCAATATCAGTAGCTATTTCGTGTAAAACTGTACCCAAACCTCCACGAGTTGGATCTCTAAATAATTTTATTTTATCACCAAATTCATCTAATAAATCTTTTACTAAAAAGTTTAAATTGGTTGAATCACTTTCAATATTAGATTCAAATTCTAAGCCTTTACGCTCACTCATTATAGCCATTCCATGCTGCGCTATAAACCCATTAACTATTATTTTATCCCCAACATTAATATTGTCCATTGAAATAGTTGCTTTTGGATGCACTTCTCCAAAACCTGTGGTATTTATAAATATTTTATCACCTTTTCCTCGTTCAACAACCTTTGTATCTCCGGTAATTATTAAAACACCACTTTCGTCTGCAGCTTTTTTTATTGATTTAACTATTTGATAAAAATCTACTACATCTAACCCTTCTTCAATAATAAATGCCAATGATAAATACTTTGGAATAGCACCGCACATGGCTACATCATTTACGGTTCCGTGAACTGCTAAACTTCCAATATTTCCACCTTTAAAAAATATTGGTGTAATTACAAAGCTATCTGTTGAAATTGCAACTCTACCTTCTATTTTAACTATAGCACCATCATGTTTTTCGTTTAAATAAGGATTACTAAATACTGAAAAAATTAATTTGTCCAATAATTTCCTTGTTAATTCACCACCGCTACCATGTCCTAAATTAATGGTTTGAAAGTCTAAGTTATCTATGTCCATTATTTATAGATTATATATTAGTTGAAAAATGATAATATGCAGCACAAGCGCCTTCCGAAGAAACCATTGGTGCGCCTAAAGGATTAGCCGGCTTACATGTTTTACCAAATTCACTACATTCATTTGGCCTTTTGATACCTCTCAAAATTTCACCTGCCATACATTTTGAATTCTCAGGCACTTTTATATTACTAATGTTAAATTTATGTTCTGCATCATATTTTCTGTATGCTTCTTTAATAACATATCCGCTATTTGGAATTTCACCAATACCTCTCCACTCTCTGTTTCCAATTTCAAAAACATTTTGAATAACTTCAATGGCAGCTTTATTTCCATTTTCTTTAACAACACGAGCATATTGATTTTCAAGCTTATATTTTCCATCTTCCAACTGCTTAACTGCCATATAAATTCCTTGCACCAAATCCAAAGGTTCAAAACCTGTTACAATTATTGGAATTTTGTACTTCGCAACCAAAGGGTAATATTCTTGAACTCCCATTATTGCACAAACGTGGCCAGCGGCTAAAAATGCATCAATAGTACACAATTTATCGTCTAAAATTGCTTCCATAGCAGGAGGAACTAATACATGAGATGCCAAAATTGAATAATTAGAAATCCCTTCTTTTTCGGCATGTAAAACAGATAAAGCATTTGCAGGTGCTGTAGTTTCAAACCCAACTGCAAAAAATACGACTTCTTTGTTAGGGTTTTGCTTTGCAATTGAAACTGCTTCAATGGGTGAATATAAAATACGTAAATCGCCACCTAGTGCTTTAGCTTCTAACAAACTTTTTTTACTTCCTGGCACACGTATCATATCACCAAAAGAACATACAATAACTCCTTGTTCTAACAATTCAATGGCTTTATCAATTAAATTTAATGGCGTTACACAAACTGGGCAACCAGGACCGTGAATCATTCTAATCTTTTCTGGCAACAATTCTAAAATACCGTTTTTAACCAAGCTATGCGTTTGACCTCCGCAAATCTCCATAATGTTCCACACACGCATGGTTATTTTGTGAATTTCATCTAAGATTTTCTTAGTTTCTTCTAAATTTCTGTATTCACTTAAATACTTCATTTCTATGTTTTTTTGCACCTATCAAAAAGGCATTCAATAAGTTTTAAAAAGCGTCATTCTGAATTTATTTCAGAATCTCATCAAACTTACAACCAATGATTATGAGAACCTGAAACAAGTTCAGGTTGACGTAAATTATATTTTTTAAATCTATTTTCATTTTATTTTCAAATAATACATGATTTGTCCGAAGGAAATGTTTTCATCATTAGGCGATAAATTACTATGAAAATACAATTTTATTTCTTTTGGTGCTAATTCAATAAGCATATCAACCAAAGTTGTATTTTGAAAAACACCTCCGCTAAAAGCAATGTGTTTGTAATTATTATTTTTTGAGAATTCAATTATATAATTTGCCAATGTAAATAGAAAATTTACACTGATAATTTTGGTTGAAATACCTTCTTTTAAATCTTTATAAATTGCTGAAATTATTTCTTTAGGCGAAAACACTTCTGAAGAATTCAGATAACTTTTACACCTTGTTAAATTGTAATTTTCAATCGAATTTTCTAATAAAATTGCTGCTTCACCTTCATAAGTGTTATAATTTGTGATATTCAACAATGATGCAACAGCGTCAAATAATCTTCCAACAGAAGATGTTTTTAATTTATTTCCCTTCTTTAAATATTGATACGTTTTAAATTCATTAGAAGTAAATTTTTCAGTTAAAATAGTATCCATTTCATCTGAAGCTAATGAGAATAAAGCAAGTCTAGGTTCTTTAGCCATTTTATCTCCTAGCAACCAATCAAAATATTCCAAATGATGAATTCTTTCAATAGTACTTTCTTCATAGTTAAAAAATTCCCCTCCCCAAATTTGAGCATCCTCTCCATAACCAGTTCCGTCAAAAACAACTCCTAATACTTTTTTATTGAATAAATTATATTCTCCTAAAATGGCTGAAAAATGCGCCTTATGATGTTGAATTTCTATTAACTTTGAATTAGTTTTAACTGCTAATTCTTTTCCAAATTTTGAGCTTTGGTATAAAGGATGTTTATCTACTAAAATTACTTCTGGTTGTTGTTCAAATATGTTTATAAAAGAATTTACTTCAGAAGTAAACCTATTGTAAACATCATAATTTTCTAAATTCCCAAGATATTGACTTATATATAAATAATTATTCGGATAAAAAGCAAAACTGCTTTTTAAGTCGGCTCCCAAAGCCAATATTTTTTCTTTAGATTGAATGGAAATATTCAAATAATTTGGAGCAAAACCACGTGAACGCCTAAACAACACTTCTTGATTAAATTTATCACTAAACTTTACAACAGAATCATCCTGTGGGTGTGTAATTTTTAAATTATGCTGTAAAAAATAATCTGTAACATTGCTTAATTTATCAATTACTTCATTATTATCACTAATAATTGGTGAACCATGAATGTTTCCGCTAGTAGCTATTACTGGAAAAGTTAATTGATTTGCTAACAATTGTAAAACGCCAGTATAAGGCAACATAACACCTAATTGATTTAACTCAGGCGCAACCAAATTTAAAGCTATTTTTCCTTTATAATTTTTAGATGATATAATTGTTATTGGCCTTTCAGCTGAAGTTAAAGATGTTGTTTCCTTTGTAGTTAAATTTATATCATTTTGAAGAAAATCAAGAGAAGGGAAGAGTACTGCAAAAGGTTTATTGGGTCTGCTTTTTTTTTCTCTTAATTTTTTAACAACTGTTTCATTTTCAGCGTTACAAAACAACAAATAGCCACTTGTATTTTTAATAGCTACAATATTTCCTTCAGAAAGTAAATTAGCAACATTCTTAAAAATATCATTTTTTGAAGTTTCAATAGTTTCTCCTTCAGTATTTATTAAAACTAAATGAATACCACAAGTTGAACACGTGTTTGTTTGTGAATGAAATCTTCTGTTATCAGGATTTGTATATTCATCCTTACAACAATCACACATTGGAAATTCATCAATACTTGTATTGCTTCTTTCAAATGGAAAATTTTCTGTAATTGCATATCTAGGACCGCAATTTACACACGTTGTAAAAGGGTAGTTATACCGACTGTTCTCTGAATTTTTAATTTCATTTTTACAATCTTCACAAATTGCAAAATCGGGAGTTAATGGGACATTTAATTTGTCTTTTTTACTTGAATTAAGTATTGAAAAATCTTCAAAAAAGGTTTGTTGAACTTCAATAATTGAACTTTTACTAATACTTGAAATAGGTGGTGGAAATTGAATTAATTTTGAATAAAAGGATTTAATGTTTTCATTTTCTCCACTAACATAAATAAGAACACCTTCTTCATTATTAGTTACTGTACCATTTACCGAAAATTTAGATGCTAAATTATAAACAAATGGTCTAAAACCAACACCTTGCACTTGACCAGAAATAGCAATTTTATAGGCTTTCAACATTCATTTTTAGCTTAAAAATACAGTATAAATTTACATTTTTTTTAAGTGAAGTTCTTCACAATGATTTAATATATTCTCAATTACTTTTGGAATTGAGTCTCTAACACTCTCATTTAATTCTATAGTCATTGGATTTAATTCTTCTATTGAAACTGTAAATAAATGAATATCAGGAATGTGATCCATTAAATAAACTGCTTCAATCATATCCTTTAAACCAACATCATGAACACTTAATGCCGAAGGAAAATCTGAAGCAAATTTTGGACGAATTAAAGAAATTGTTCCTGCGGGTTTTCCATCCATAGTAGCATCAATAAAAATAATTGTTTTATACGCTTCAAAGCAATTTAATAATAAAAACCCTCCTGTTCCACCGTCTAAAATATCAACATATCCAGGAAATTGAATTTTACTCATTTCTTGAATAATATGCACACCAATACCTTCATCTCCCATTAAATAATTACCCACGCCCATTACTAAAATACTGTTGGATTTATCCTTTTCAAAAAAATAAGAATCACTACAAATGGCTACTGGAGTTCTGTTTTCCATATAATTTTAAATTTTATAAAATAGACTCATTTTATTTGAAAAACAGGGATAAAATGAGTCTACTTTTATCTTTGGGCTACTTTTTTATTTCTTCTATAATTTCTTCATGCTTTTTTATTCTGTCTTCACGCACAAATTTAAAACCTCCAAACATTGATGAAACCTCTCCTCTACCTTCTAACCAATCATGGTAGAAAACTAAATAAATATGCACTAAACTAAATAAAATGAATGCCCACATTGCTATATGATGAATAGTACGCACCATAAAATCACCACCAAATAAAGGCACTACCCAAGAAAATAATTTAGGTAACCACCAACCTGATGTATCTGCATATAAGGCAAATCCTGTAAATATTTGAATTAATGCAATAAAAAACATCACTAAATAAGATAATGTTGCCACACTATTATGACCAATACTAATGTTTTTCACATTTGGATGATCTTCATTCAACAGCATTACATCAATTTTTACAACATGCCAAAAGTTATTCCAATTCTTTTTGCTAAATGGCCAAAATGCACGCCAACTAGCAAATTGATTTCCTACAAACGACCAATAAATTCTCATAATCATATTAAACAAAAAAATATAAGCTGCTACAAAATGAATAAATCGAACCAACCCAAATGAATGTAAATTAGTAGCTTCAGCATTTGATAACAATGCGGGAGGGTTAGCTATTATAAAACCGGTAATACAAAGGACAATAATTGTGAGCACATTTAACCAGTGAAAAAACCGTACTGGTAGTTCCCAAACCATTACTCTAATAAATTTTCTAGTTTCCATAATTGATGGTTTTAACTTTCACAACTTGCAATATTTTGAACTTGAGAAATATGATTTCCGTGTTCATCATATAAATGTACTGCACACGCAATACAAGGGTCAAAAGAATGGATGGTTCTAATAATTTCCAATGGTAATTCTGGATCAGCAACTGGTGTGCCAATTAAAGTTGACTCATATGCTGAACGTTGTCCTTTTGGATCACGAGGCGATGCATTCCAAGTACTTGGAACTACTTGTTGATAGTTCTCTGTTTTTCCGTCTTTTATTTTAATCCAGTGCGCTAATGCACCACGTGGTGCTTCCATAAATCCAACTCCTTTAGCTTCAGATGGCCAAGTTGAAGGTTCCCAACTATCCATATTTGCCATTCGTTCATCACCATTCTTAATATTAGTCATTAAAGTATTGTAGAACTCCATCGTCCAATTAGCAACTAATTGAGTTTCAATTCCTCTAGCAGCAGTTCTTCCAAGTGTTGAAAATAATGCATCAACAGGAACGTCTAAATGAGTTAATGCTCCGTTAACTGCATCCTGAATTTCTTTGTTTCCACGTCCATAACCTACTAATAAACGAGCTAAAGGTCCAACTTCCATTGGTAAGCCTTTCCAACGAGGTGTTTTAATAAAACTATATTTTTCTTCAACATTTAAAAAGTCATATGGTGGTTTTGGACCAGAATATTTGATGTTGGTTTCACCATCCCAAGGGTGTTTTCCTTTATCATCACCGTCAGAATAATTATACCAAGAATTATTTACAAATTCTTCAATATCTCCATTTCTATGGTCAACCTCATGTATTTTAGATAAATCACCATTTAAAATAACTCCAGAAGGGAATTTAAAACTAGATAAATCGGCATAACCATTTGTTGGGAAATCGCCATAACTCATGTAATTTCCAAATCCTTTTCCAATTGCTCCCCAATCTTTATAAAAGGATGCAATTGCTAATAAATCTGGAATATAAACTTGCTCAATAAAATCTTTTCCGTCTTGCAGCAACTTACCTACATAGGCAAGTCTTTCAGCATTTAAACCTCCAGCTCCATCAGAATTAATAGCACAAGCCATTCCACCAACTAAATAATTTGGATGTGGGTTTTTACCACCAAAAATGGTATGTACTTTTACAATTTCTTTTTGCCAATCTAAAGCTTCTAAATAATGTGCTACCGCTAATAAATTAACTTCCGCAGGTAATTTCATTTGTGGATGCCCCCAATAGCCATTGGCGAAAATTCCTAATTGACCACTTTCAACAAATTTTTGTATTCTTTTTTGAATATCAGAAAAATAACCGGGTGAACTTTTTGGCCATTTTGAAATACTTTGCGCTAAGGCTGAAGTTTGCTGAGGGTCAGCTTTTAAACAATTTACAACATCTACCCAATCCAACGCATGCAAGTGATAAAAATGGACAGCGTGATCATGCATATACAAAGCACCTTCCATAATATTACGCACCATTTCTGCATTTGGCGGCACAGCAATACCTAAAGCATCCTCAACAGAACGAACTGAAGTTAATGCATGTACCGTTGTACAAACACCACAAGTACGTTGTACAAATGCCCAAACATCACGTGGGTCTCGTCCTTTTACAATTTGTTCAATGCCTCTAACCATGGTGCTAGAACTAAATGCATCTACTATAATTCCATCTTTTATTTCCGCTTCTATTCTTAAATGACCTTCTATACGTGTAATTGGGTCAACTACTATTCTATTTGCCATTGTTATATGTTTTAAGACTCAATATTTTTTTCGTTATCCTTACCTCGGTTAATTCTATCCATCAACTCTTTTCGTTTAGAGATATTTGCAGCAACTGCGTGTACTGCAATTCCTCCTGCTAACACACCAGCTGCCACTTTCCCAACGGTATCAGCATTGGATTCTACAGCAAAACCTGGCATTTTAGTTGTTCTTTCATAAAAAGGTCCATTATCCCAGAAATCTTCTTCACTACAACCAATACATCCATGGCCAGACTGAATTGGGTAACTTACGCCATTATTCCATTTTATCGTTCCACATGAATTATATGTCATTGGCCCTTTACAACCAACTTTGTATAAGCAATAACCATTTTTAGAATTTTGATCATCAAAAGTTTCTGCAAATAAACCAGCATCATAATAAGGTCTTCTATAACAACTGTCGTGTACTCTTTTTGCGTAAAATGCTTTTGGTCTACCCAAACGATCTAATTTTGGCAAGCGACCAAACGCAACAACGTGCACAATAATTCCTGCCATCACTTCACCAATTGGTGGACAACCAGGAACTCTTATAATTGGTTTGTTTTTTACAATTTTATGAATAGGTGTAGCTCCTGTTGGATTTGGTTTTGCAGCCTGAACACAACCATTAGAAGCACAACTTCCCCAAGCAATTATTGCTTTTGCTCCTGCAGCAGCTTCTAAAAATGATTCTTTTGCAGATTTTCCGGCAATACAGCAATAATTACCATCATCACCCATTGGGATTGATCCTTCAACACATAAAATATATTCACCATGGTATTTTTTCATGGTTTCATGCTTAGCTGCTTCTGCCTGATGACCTGATGCTGCCATCAATGTTAAAGTATAATCTAAAGAGATTTTATCTAAAATAATATCAGCTACAATTGGATGATTAGATCTAATAAAAGACTCACTGCAACAAGTACATTCTTGATAATGCTCCCAAATAACAGGTAATCTTGGTGTTTTTTCTAATGATTGAGCAATTTGCCCTACCATAGAATTTTCCAATCCCATAAAAGCCGCCATGTATGTTGAAAACTTCATGAAATCTCTACGGGTATAACCTTGTTTTATGATACTTTCATAATAGGTTTTACGTTGTTCATTATTGTTAGACATAGGTAAAAATTTTAGTGTTAAAAGAGACTTTTTAATCTGATAGCTTTTTACAAAAAAAAAGCACCTATCTAATTTACGATAAAATTTTATTCATGCAACGGTAATAACCTAATTTAGAACGTTTTAAAATAAGACTACGTAATCTTTTACTTGTAATAATTGTTACAAACTTTTTTTATTGTTTATTTTCATTTAATTCACTTTTAAATATTTTGTAACTTTGAGAGTAAATCCTTTTATATATGCACGAACTCTCAATAGCTTTAGGAATTGTGAAAATTGCAGAAGATGAAACAAAAAAAGCAAATGCTAAAAAAGTAATTAAAATTGAGTTGGAAATTGGTATTTTAGCTGGTGTTGAAATTGATTCATTAAATTTTATTTGGAGTTCTGCTGTACAAGATACTGTACTTGAAAAAGCTGAAAAGGAAATTTTAATTATTGAAGGGGAAGGAAAATGTATAGATTGTGATACTAAATTTTCCATGAAAAATATATATGATTGCTGCCCAAATTGCGGGAGTAATTTTAAGGGAATTTTACAAGGAAAAGAATTAAAAGTAAAAACGCTTGAAGTAATTTAAAAAATATAGATATGTGTGGAACTTGCGGTTGTGGATCAGATATAAATGGGCCTTCAATTTTAAAACCTGGAGATCATAAACATTCACATGAAGAACATCAACACCATCACGGTGAACATTTACATACACATGACGGACATCATCACCACCATTATCATGATGATGAACATTCTCACACACATGAACATTCTCATAGACATAAAGTTTTAGAAATTGAACAAGATATTTTACAAAATAATGCTGTTTTGGCAGCTAGAAACAGAGGTTATTTTGAAGCTAAAAATATTTTCACATTAAATTTAGTGAGTTCTCCTGGTTCAGGAAAAACATCTATTCTTGAAAGAACTTTAACCGATTTAAAAAGTGAGATATCTTTTTATGTAATTGAAGGCGATCAACAAACAATGAATGATGCCAATAGAATTGACGCATTAGATATTCCAGTCGTTCAAATAAACACAGGTAAAGGCTGTCATTTAGAGAGTGATATGGTGTTTGATGCGGTTAAAAAGCTGGAAATGAAAGAAAATTCAGTTTTAATGATTGAAAATGTTGGGAATTTAGTATGCCCATCTATGTTCGATTTAGGTGAAAGTAAGCGAGTAGTAATTATAAGTACTACTGAAGGTGAAGACAAGCCCATAAAGTATCCTGATATGTTTCACTCATCAGATATTTGTATAATTAACAAAATAGATTTGCTGCCTTATATTAATATTGATATTCAAAAATTAAAAAATTATGCTCTTCAAGTAAATCCTAAGCTACAATTTTTTGAAGTTTCCGCAACCAAAGGTGATGGAATGGAAGCTTGGTATGGTTGGTTAAAGGTTCAAAGTAAAAAAGTTTAAAAATAATAATTATGTGTTTATCAATTCCTGGAAAATTAATAGAAATAACATCACAATTAGATGAAACTTTTAGAATTGGAAAGGTTTCTTTTGATGGCATAATTAAAGAGGTTAGTTTAACATTGGTGCCAGAAGCTAAAATTGGAGATTATGTATTAGTCCATGTGGGGGCTGCTATTGCAACAATTGACGAGCAAGAGGCTAAAAAAACTTTTGATCTCTTAAAACAATTGGATGAACTTCATGAGATAGAAGATGACCCTTCATAAAAATAAATGTATTTAAAATTATACCTTCTTAAAAAAATTGATTCAATACTCTTTATAAAATAAGAAGTTAAAAATCAAAATACCAATTAAATACATCTGTTTTTAAACCAAAAGTAATCCAAGTTGATGTTGTTTTATCAAAATTTATTGTTGGATTTTCTGGTTTAAAATTACGATAAGTTAACCCTCCAAATAACTTTAAATTTGTAGCTGGATTAACTAAATAACCAACTTGCAGGTCGGCAACAAAAATAGTAGCTGTATTCCCTTGCCCAATTTTATTTCCATATTCAGCTACACGGTTGTCATTATCTTTATATACATTTCCTCCATAACTAAATGAATCTACTGTTGTATTGTAGTCAAATCCTTTTTTTCCTAAAACAAGCTTAGAATTGGCGAGCCATCTACCTTTAGTATACTGAGCAACACCAATAAATTCGTTAAAATTGGCTCCCCACATATGTGCTAATGGCTGATTATTATGCCCATAATTATAATTCAATTCATCATGTGAATACGTAAAAGGTCTTACTGAATTATATTCTGCTTGTAAATATAAATTGTTAATATTAAATGCATTATGGTATTTAGCTCCAATTTGAATGCCATTTTTATTACCCCACCATCCTTTATTACTTGTAATTTCAGAAATTCTTAATTCATCCAATAACAATTGAGAATACAATGTTATATTTTTAAATTTATACTTTAAGCTAGCTCCTAATAATGCATTTCCTGCTCTGCTACTTGTTGCAAATTCAATAGCTGTATAAAATATTAAGGGATTCACAAAATTTACATCAAATCCTCTGTCATTTGCATTATCCCAAATAACGGTTTCAAAAAGTCCTATATTTAATTTTTTTGATACATTCCAACTCAAGTAATGGATCGCTACAAACTTTTGTTTATATGCAAAATCTTCTAAAAGTTCACCTCTAACATCTTGCATTGTCATAAACAAATTTGTATACTTAATTTTCCAAAAATTAGTGCTTATTTTAAAATATGGATAAGGTGTTGCTGCATCCGATAACACCAATGAACGGTAACCATCTCCAATAAAATTTTTACCATTTCCAAATTGAAAATTAAAATATTTACTTGGCGAGTATGATACATATGCTTCAGCTACAGGATAATCGTATCCGTTAGTTCCAAATTCTTTAGCTATTCCACGGCCAGGTATAATAGCCGGGTTTCCACCAACAGGCCTAATAGAATTTGCATAATCATTGTAATATTTAGCAAATCGCCCTTGACTTTCATAAAAACTAGTTGAGAAACTTAAGTTTTTTCCAATTGCTCCACTAATATTTATTGCTCTGGTATTATTATAGGTGTTTAGACCATCATTATCCTTTCCAACCTGTAAATCTACCATTGGGTCTAGTGTAATCCAAAAGTCTTTTCCTTTCACAAGAGCCATATGCTCATTTAACAATTTTTTGCCAAACCATGTTGATTTTGGTTTTATTAAATCATTTTTTTGAGCATCTAAATCTACAAACTTACTAACTTCATTGTAAACATAAGGCTTAACAGCTGTATGAGAATTATCAGATTGATTCATATAATAATTAAAACCATTATATAATTCATGTGTAAAAGGTATGTTTAATTCACTTTTATGCTCTGGGAATAACAATGATGTTGTTGTTTCTGTTAATTCAACAAACTCATTTAACTGTTCAATAGGCTTAACTTCATTGTCTTTTTTTACAATTTCTTGTTGCATATTTTTTTCCAAAGGAATTGAAATTGGAAAAACAAATTGCATTTCTATAGGATGATTATTAAATGATGCAGGGCTTATTGTAGGAAATGTCCCAAAAACTCTTTCAACTTCTTCTTTTAGTTCTTTGTATGGCGTATTAACATAAATTACTTGAAAATCACCTTTAGAATTCACCAAAAAAACAACATTTATTGATCCGCTAAAGTTATCTTTTTTTATATTTTCTGGGATTTTCAATTCATTTACAACTAAGTTTTTAACTTCATTTTTAAAACATATTGGTAAATCTGATAACTCTAAGGAGTCACAATTTTTGAAGACTGGATATTTCTCAACTTGTGAATAAGCTGAAATTGTTATAATACAAAAAAGGAAACCTAAAACTATCTTTCTCATTATAATTTACCTATGTTATTTTATGAACTTTGTTATATTGCAATTGATATTTTTCCCCGCTTTCACTGCAGTTTGCAAAACCTTTATCATTAAACTCTAATCTGTGACCATATTCACTTACCCAACCAATTTGTTTTGAAGGGTTTCCTACTACTAATGCATACGGTAAAACTTCTTTTGTAACAACAGCACCTGCACCAATAAGAGCGTATTCACCTATTTCATTTCCACAAATAATAGTTGCATTTGCTCCAATACTAGCACCTTTCCTAACAAAAGTTGGCTTGTACTCATCTTTTCTAACAATAGCACTTCTGGGGTTTATAACATTTGTAAAAACCATTGAAGGACCTAAAAAAACATCATCCTCGCAAATTACACCTGTGTAAATTGAAACATTGTTTTGCACTTTTACATTTTTGCCTAAAACCACATTTGGGGATATTACAACATTCTGACCAATATTACAATTTTTTCCAATTTTTGAATTTGGCATAATATGGCTAAAATGCCAAATTTTAGTACCAATTCCAATTTCACAGCCTTCATCTATTACGGCAGTTTTGTGTGCAAAATAAGTTTCCATATTAATAGCCCACTTCTGCTTTTCCGCCATCTGCAATTAATTTTGCTGAAGATGTTCCAATTCTTGTTACTCCCATTTCTAACATTCTTACAGCATCATCAAAATTCCTTACACCACCTGCTGCTTTTGAAGGCAATGGTTTTCCATGTTCAACAATTAATTCCATAGCCTCAAATGTTGCTCCGTTAGGCTTACCCTCTTCGGTTTTAAAAAAACCTGTTGAAGATTTTACAAATACTTTTGAAGCATTTTCTTCTCCAAAATTATCAAGCACAATATCCCGAATTAATTGTGAAAGGGCAATAATTTCATTAGTTGTTAAAGCTGCAATTTCTATAATCCATTTTGCAACTTTATTATTGTCTAATGCTAATTTCGTGCATTTAAAAATTTCCGCTTTTACTAAATTAATTTTTTCATCTTTAAAAGCCCTATAGTTTACAACATAATCCAGTTCATCTGCGTCATCATCAATTGCTTTTTGAGCTTCCTTTAATTTTTCAGCAGTACTATTAGTTCCTTCGTGAAATCCTATTACAGTTCCAATTAAAACTGACGAGTCTGACTTTGAAATCATTTCTCTTGCCATTGAAACATATTCAGGACGGATCATGACCAATTTGAAATTATTTTCAATAGCTTCAGCCACTAATTGTTGTACGTTTTTTTTTGTTTCTTCTTCTGAAATACCAGCTTGAATAGCTGTTTTAAGATATGTAGAATCTAAATATTGATTGATATTAATTTTATTCATTTTTAAAAAAATACTGTTTTAAGTAACAAATATAAACTTTTTAATTGGCTTCAATACATAAAAAAATCCCGCTATAGCGGGATTTTAATTTAAAATGTTTGTTATTCAACTTTAAAAACAATTGGAAGTCCATAACTAACAGATACAGCTTTACCTCGTTGCTTTCCTGGAGTCATTTGTGGTAATAACTCAACAACTCTAATTGCTTCTTCTTGTAATTTTTTATGAGGTGCTCTTGCTTTAATATCTACTAAATTACCATTCTTATCAATTCTAAACATTACAAATATTTTTTGTACTGTACCTTGTGGCAACCCCAAATCTGATGCTAATTCTACATTGAATTTTTTAGAAACAAATTTGCTTATTTCAACAGAAAAACATTCTCTCCTCTCCTTGTTACTTCCTGAACAGCCTGGGAATATAGGCACATCTTCAATAATCATAAATGGCACATCTTCAACCACTTCATCCTCTTCTTCAACAACTTTAATTTCTTTATCTAATTTAACTACAACTGCATCCGTTTCATCTATTTCTGTAGATTCAATTATAGTCTCTTGAATTTCAACTTGGTCATCAACCTTTAAAATTCGTTCAGAGATTACAATTTTTGGTGCTGATGGCTCCAGAATTTCAATAGGTTTAATTTCAATACTGTTTTCCATATCATCAACCTGAACATAAGAACCTACTAAGTCTTTTATTTCAGAAGGATAGGATTTCATATTTATGAATTGATCAGTAATAAATAATGACAAAACCAATCCTAATTGAATTAATATCTTAGAATAATTTTCAAGAACTGCGTGTGGATATTTTTTAATTTCCATAATAAACTTGCTTAGGTAAAACAAGAAATAAAAAAGTAAACTGTACTAAAACAGCTAAATTATATAATGCAAAATTTACAATACAATATTTTTGATAATTGCTTCACATTGCATGATTAACATCATATTAAATATACAACTTTTTTACATGAAACACAATCATTTCATATGAAATTATTTAAGCTAAACACTTAACTTTAAACTATTCAACTTTAAATGCAATTGGCACTGCATATCGAACTTTAACTGCTTTTCCTTGCTGTTTGCCAGGTTCCATTTTAGGAAGTAAACTTATAACTCTAATTGCTTCATCTCGTAATCTTTTATGTGGAGATCTTGCCTCAATATTTACTACATTTCCATTTTTATCAATTTTAAAAAGCGTATAAATCCTTTGAATACCAGGAGCTAATCCCATTTCAGATGCCAATTCGCTATTAAATTGTTTATTAATGTAGCTATTAATTTTTTCTGAAAAACACGCTTTCCGCTCCTCATTTGATCCTTTACAACCAGGAAACAAAGGAGCTTCTTCTAACACATTTATATCAAACCATTCATCCTTTGGATCAATAATTTCAATTCTTTTAACATCCACTATTTTATCAATATCTACAGGCGTATTAGGATCAGTAATTATAAACAAACTTTCATCTATCAGTGCATCATCATCTTCCTTTTTTATGACATCAAGAATTATTTTTTGCTTTTGAGGTTGTTCTTTTGGGGGCTCAATTTCATATTCAATATTAGGTGTAGTAACCTCAAATTTTGAAGATGATGAATCATTTAACACTGATAATTCATTAGTAAATGTTTTACTTTGAATTAAAACATAAATAATTAGCAACGATAATACCAAGCCTAATTGAGCGAATACTTTACTGTAATTTTCTAAATTTGCTTTTGGGTGTTTTTTAACTGTGTTAGCAATAGTTTTAAATCCGATTTTGTTTTGTGCATTTTTCTTTGAAAATTTCATAGTACATAGATTTTATGTTGCTTTCTTTTTACTGAAATGATACTATTAACTTGATTGAATGTCATTGAAATAAATAGTAGTAATCATTAGAATAAAATTGTATCAACTGTTAATATTTTGTTAATATCAAGAAACATGCCAAAAAAAAAGCTCAACCTTAAGGTTGAGCTTTTTAAATATAATTTAATTTTTTATTCTACTTTGAATGCAATTGGCAAACTGTATTTTACCCCAACTGGTCTACCTCTTTGTTTTCCAGGAATCATTTTAGGTAATGATTCAACTACACGAATAGCTTCATCTTGTAATCTTTTATGAGGTGCACGCGCTTGAACGTCTGTAATATTTCCTGTTTTGTCAATTTTAAACATTACAAATATCTTTTTCACACCTGGAGTTAAACCTAAGTCAGACGCTAATTCAGAATTGAATTTTCTGTTAACGTGTTGTGTAATTTTATCTTGTAAACACTCTTTTAATTGAGCTTTAGTTCCTTTACAACCAGGAAAAATTGGAACATCCTCTATAATAGCGAAAGGAACATCTTCCATCATATCTTCTTCTTCGTCAACTTCAACAATTCTCTCTACTTTAATTGCTTCCTTTTCGTCAGTTTCAGTAGATTCAATTACAGTTTCTTCAACTTCCTTTTCATCTTCAACTACCTCAATTTTATCAGGAGTTGGAGGAGGAGGAGTTTGTTGTTCTGGTGGTTTCACCTGCTCAATCTCAACAGTTTGTTCTTCATCTTCAATATTATATGTTGCCAACCCTAGGTCGTCAATAACTCTATCGTATGTTTTTTTCTCAATGGCTAAATAAACTACTAGTAATGCTAATACTAAGCCTAACTGCATAAACAACTTGCTGTAGTTTTCTAGATTTGCTTTTGGGTTCTTTTTGATTTGCATCTGTAAAAAATTTTATAGTGTGCTAATTTAATAATTTTCATCTAACTTTTGCAAGTATATTTTTATTTAATGTGAATTTTTTGAAAACTCTTAAAAAAAATCGTAAATGCAACTATTATTCCTACTAAATTGGCTAAAATATCGAAATAATCGAATTGCCTATAGCTAGTAAAAACTCCTTGGAATATTTCAATAATTATGCCATATGCAAATATTGAAATAAATATTAAGCTATTTGCTTTAAGTGTTTTAGCTTTTTCTTTAAAGGATAACAACCAACTTATACTTATTAATAAATAAGCACTTATATGAATTAATTTATCTGAAATATCAAGCTTCGGAATTGATTCATGGTTCAATGAAATTAAACTTCCAACTCCAACTCCAACAGTTAAAAAAATAGCAATAAAAAAATAATTACGCTGCTCCAATTAACTCTTTATAATCTTCTGGACTTAATAAATCAGCTATTTGGGATTCATCAGCTATTGAAATTTTAATCATCCATCCATCACCGTATGGATCTGAATTTACTTTTTCAGGCTCATCTTCTAAAAGTTCATTAAAAGCTGTTACTTCACCTGTTAAAGGCATCAATAAATCTGAAACTGTTTTTACAGCTTCAACTGAACCAAAAACAGCATCTTTTTCAACTGTTTCATCCAAGGTATCAACATCTACATATACAATATCACCCAACTCTCCTTGAGCAAAATGTGTAATACCAATAGTTGCTATTTCTCCTTCAATTTTAACCCACTCGTGGTCTTTTGTATATTTTAAATTTGATGGAATATTCATTTTAAATTCTATTTTAATATAATTGATTAATTAATTTCCTAAAATATATCTTACACTTAATCCTGTGCTTACTGATTGCCTTGGAAAAGTAGTTGATATTGCATATCTCGATGAACTTTGATCGAAGTAAAACGAGGCCGTTAAATTATTACTTATTGCGTAATCTGCAAAGAATTTTAACGACAATAATCGTTGACCTCCTGTAACCTGATTATTATCTTCATCTATAGCTCTAATAACGGTTTCATTATCTCTTAAAGAAATGTCTGCTCTTAAATCTAAATCTCCTTTTAATTTAGTTACATCTCCACCAAATCTAAACTTCATAGCTAAGTCTTTAATTCTATATCCTAGCCCTATAACATACTCAACTCCTTTTACTTGAGTAATAGTATTATTGTTAAAGTTTAAGGTTAAACCTCTATCTTTATTAATTCTTCCTGCAAATGAAAATGAATTTTTCATTTTAACATCCAGCTTAATAAGCGGTGAAAATTCTTCCAATAAGTTAACATTAGTAAATAATGTTTTATTAAAATAATTACCAGCAATATCTTTATTAATATATGGATCATTCACATTATACTCTAAATTATTTGTAAAGCTTGTTATTGAATATAATGAGTTATAGCTATGAGACAACGAAAAACTTCTAAATTGCTTTTTAAACCATTTCATTCTCATTAATCCCTTATAATTTACTTGCCATCCAGGAATTGGAACTTCTCTAAAAGCACCTAAATCAATTTGGGAAGCATCTTTTCCAGAATAAGCAGCTACAAAAGCAGGTAATGATACTTGTTGACTTGTATCACCAAAACCACTAATTGGCTGACCGCTAGTTGCTGATAATCTTTGCGCAATAATTGCTCTGTTTGCTTTAAATTCTTCAAAATTAGCATCGCTGTTTTTAAAAGCAGTTTTTAGCATATTATGACTAATGCTAAAATTACCATATTGTGTAATTGGAGAATCGTTATTTAGTACATTATTTACAACATCTAATTGTTGCGAAGTGTTTTTAGTGTAAGTTTTGTTTCCTCTTAAATCAATATCTAAATCACTAAAAGGCTCAACAGTAATATTAAGGTCCAATTTATTAAAATGCGTATAACTATATGTTTTATTATAATACGGGTCATTAATATCTCTTGACAATAACCAACCATTTTCAATTGCTTTTTGACGTATATCAATTTGGCTTCCAAAAACAAATCCAAATGTTGGAGATAAACTTCCGTTGAAATTATCTCTTCCTAAAAATCCAATTTCAGGAACATAACCTGGTAAAAAGGTTCCATTATTTTCAGAATAATTAATTCGCGCTTTTTTAACTGAAGTTAAAATTCCATAAAAACCTTGACCAATTTTTCCTCCTACAGATTTACTTTTAACAGTATTTGTATTATTTGTACGAGGTTGAGTATTGGTATTTCCTTTTTTCTTATTAAATAATTTATCTACACCTACCGTTTTGTAAAACTTATTAAAATCAAAATCTACACCTATTGTTTGTGTGTTTGCATTTTGAATAACATTTCCAACCTTATCAATATATGATTGTGAAGAGGCTTGCCAATCAAAATCTGCTGAATAAGTATAATCTGCTTTTACAAAATTTAAAAAAGGAAATTTATCTAAAGGTATTTTATAGGTTCCATTTAATGTTTGATGGTAATGATCTGGTCTTCCTATAGTAAAGTAATTATCAAATAATTGAACATCTTCAGTTCTATCAAAATCATCATAAATATAATTATTTGCAGCTCTAAAGTTAAATTGCAATGATCTTGTTAAATTATAACCAACATTGTAATCCCAATCAAATAGGAAATGGCGTTGTGTTAACGTTGGTAATTGTGGCAAACCTTCAATTAAACTTCTTGACAACTGCTCATTATAACTTCTAAAAATATTTGAATTTACTGAAATTGTTGAAGGCAATATACTCACATTAATATCCTTAATAAACTTTAAATATTTACTATTTAATGACTCCAAATTTTTAAAAGGTTCAATAATTTTTTCTTGAAAACTGTAATTATAATTAGCTGAAGTTCTTACATTTTGATCAACAAACTTTTGAATATTATAATCTCTATGATACAATTCATTATATGCGTAAGAAACTGAAAGGTTTTCAACACTATAAAAATGTTGCTTTTTATCAGAATTTTGGTTGAACTCTTTTCTTACGTTAATTAAACTTATACTCCTTCTTTTTGTGAGATCTCTTGCTTTATCACTATTAGGATTAATTTGACTTGCTTCTTCAAATAATACATCTTGATATTGTGGATCGTATTTTGGATCTTTTATTTCTTCTGCAATACTATAACTAAAAGGTAATTTTATACCCCATTTTTTTGGTAGCAATTGACCTAAATTTACATTTGTCACAATATCATATGATTTAGTATCTTCTTGGCTTCTTTCATTAACTCGTTGCTCTATACCTCCAAAACCTTGAGTTTCCATTCTGCCTGTTACTGAAACATTTGCAAAATCAGCAATATTTGCATCAGCACTTACAACAGCAGCCCAACCACCTTCATTATCAAATTCTGCAACACGCATTTCATTAAACCAAACCTCTGCACTTTGCGTACTTGCTGAAACGTTTTTAACACCTAACATAATAGTTTTAATGTTAGATAAATTTGGATTTCCCTTTACGCGTATTTCATAACCTTCCAAACCTTGAATTGGGGAAGGAAGACCAACCGCAGGATATACTATATTTGGCGCAATACCTTCTTCTAATCTTAACAGTTTTAGTTTTCCTAAATATTCTAGAAATACATCTAGATTATTTTCTTCAGGCCAAATTTCAATTGCAGTTGAGGCTGTATAATCTGAAATTGAAATTAATTTTTCAAGTTGATAATAGTTATCATTTAAATCACTTCCAATTCTAACTATTGCCTTCATTTCATCATTTTGAACTTGAGGCTTTGTTTGAACTCCTTCAGCGTGAATAAACAACTTTAAGTGTTTGTACATTCTTAAATCTACACGTACATTTTTAAATATTGCTCTTGTTTCTTCTGGCTCTAAATCTGTAACTTTTAATGTAAGTGATTGCTCATTTTGTTTTTGTAACGTTGTACTTCCTCTTAAAATTTCACGTTCAATTCCAGGAGGTAACACATAAGGAATTGGTGTTCTATCTTCGTTTTCCTGAATATTTACTACACCTACTTCAAAATTTTGTAATTCAACATTGGTTAAATTTTGTGGAGGCACAATTGCTTCATCTAAGGTTTTTGTAAAGCGTCTCCAATCACCTCTTACTAGTTGTAATTCGCCAAAACGCAATACCACAGGCATTTTAAATTTGGTTAAAAATATTCGCAAAAAACGAATTGAGTTAAAACCAGTAATGTTATTTACAATTTCATCTGGTGTGCTTACCTGTATTCTAAATTGTAACCATCTAAATTCTTTTTCACTACCGTCTTCTAACTTAACATTTACACGTTTTTCATCAACAATATTGTTTTGCCCAACAACTAAATCATTCTTATTTAATGACACTTTATATTGATAATAACTCTCAACAGAATTCATTGTTTGATCTTTATCAATATCTTCAGTATCTGGAAATGTAGTTGCTGAAGTTGGATAACTTTCTGTAGATAAATTATTAGTTGGTGAATTCCCTTGTGTATTATTGAATTTTTTATAACGGGTTAAAATTGAAGCGTTTGAATTATCATATTCTGTACTTCTAAAATATGAATAGTTGTCATTTGCTGGATCAGCACCAAAAGATGTTCCAAATAATTGTGTTTCTTCAGCATCATTCAATCCATCAAAACCAACATCCTGACTTAATCTTTCAGCATCTTTATCACTAAAAGCATATAATAATGATTGGTTTGTAGGTATTTTACCCCAAATAGTAGGATCAGTATTATTGGTATTCAAAGGATCTAACGGCAAACCATTTTCATACATTTTCCTTCCATCTTTTAATATATCTTCTGAAATATTTCCTAAGTTAAAATACACATCTCCTACTTGGTTTGAAGGATCGTTTGGATTTACTCCTGTTGGTAAACCCTCTTCATTTGTAATTGAATAATGATCATAAGGATCCATTAACCAAAATTGGATGTATTCTACGTTGGATTGTTCAAAGTTTGTAGTAGTTAAAGCTCTTGTTATACCAGCCCATCTATCCTGCGGATTTGTAAATTTTCCATCACCCGCTACATTACTTGTGTCATAATTGTAACTACCTCTTTCATTTGGATAATATGCTAAATCTAACGTTCTAACAATTGTTGATTGTGTTAAATCTAAATCTTGTTCTGGAAATAATTCTTCATATCTAATTCTTCTAACTTCTGCTCTAGATAAATCTGTATTATTAATATTTCCAGGCTTTAATGATGAACCTCCATAAAATAATGGATCTATAATATACCAAGCCAATCTCGCTCTATCATATCCATAAGATAAATCTGAAGCACTTCCTCCAAAATCAAACTGTGATTGATATTGTGGAGTACTTGCCATATGCCATTGTTGAATTGTTTTAATTTCCAAAGGAATTTGAGAACCTTCAAAATCATCTACATATGAAGTAGCCTCCCCGTTTTGCTCAATTCTTTTAGGTGAACCAGGTTTTAAATAAGCAAAATCACCTCTAATTGAAAAATTAGACTTTACGTCAGTTTCAATATTAGGTAATTTGTTAACCAGTTTTGTTAAAAAAGGAACTTCTGTTCCATAACTAGCATTTAAACCAAAAATAGTATTGTTTATTGGTTCCTGACCAAATAATGCCTTTTGTGTAATTGGTTTTTCATTTAAATTTAGAATTGTTGCTCCTGCTACAAAATTGTCGGAGAATTTATGTTCAATATCAACTCCAAAAAAACGTTTTGTTTGTAAATTAAATGCTGCATTATTTTCAACAGAAACCTGTATTGGTGCGTTTGAAGCCTCTAAACTTGGATTTACAATTTGAACTCTACCCATTTGATAGTCAACAACATAATCAACTCCTTCAACCAATTCTCTACCGCCTGTTGTAACTCTTACAGAACCTTGAGGAACGTTAAATGCCCCTAAAGGAATTCCGTTTGCACTTTCAGATTTATGATACCCTTTTAAAAGGTACTTATCTTTTTGCTGAAAATTATTTTTAGCTTCAGATTGTGTAATTTCATACAATTCATTAAAAATATATGTGGCATCAGCAGCAGCTGTTAATTTAGATTCTAAACTTTTTCCGAAAGGTTGAACTGTTGGAAAAATGATATATCCTTTCTCTGAATTTACGGTAGCACCTTCAACATAATCAAAATAACCATCACCTTCAGGGACAGCAAACTGACTTTGATCCAATTTATCAATATCAAATAAATTTAACAATGTCTTATCTGAAATACCTGTAGTTTGGGCGTTTTGCAATATATTTATTGGCACTCCGGTTGCATCATCAGCATACAATAATTCCAACCTAAAACCATCACGTTGCATTCTATAGGTTTGTAATGAATAGATGTTTTTCATCATCAAATTCCACATTGGAATTTGTGTACTAATAATTTCACTTCGTAATAATTTTACAACAATGTTTGATGGAGCTACAATTCCATCACTGGCAAACTCCCCAACTTTATAAACTTTAGAATCTCCACTTACAGTATATTCAAATGCAACTGCTAAAACATCAGAGTCTGCTAATCTTCTATTTAAAGAAATAAACCCTAATTGTGGGTGTAAAGTATATTCATCTGGCCTTAATTTTATTGCGTTTTCTAACACTGAATAATCTCGTCCTTGCTGCATTGAAAATGGCACTAAACCATTACCAACAGTTGAAATACTTCTTACCGGATCACTTAATGTTAAAATTGATGAAATATTATTTGCTGTATTGGATGGATATAAAGAGCCTGGAACTGGAACAACATTTGCCGGTCCAATATTTATTGGGTTACCCTCACCAATATCAGATAAAGCAACAATGTTTCTAACATCTGTAGTCGTTGCGTTTCTATTTGTTACCCAAACTTCAATTTTTGTAATATTAACAGAACTATTAATTAATGGATAATCTTTTAATGCTAAATTATAATTATCTCTAAAGTATTGTGATACAAAAAAGTGACGGTTTTCATCATAATCGGTTGCTTGCAATTCAAATTCTTCAATAGTAGAACCTCCTTGGGCAGAAACAGAGCGTGATTGAGATTTTTGCTCAGCAAAAACACCTGTAACAGTAGTTTTACCAAATTGCAATTGTGTTTTTACACCAAATAAACTTTGAGCCCCAACTATTAATGAATTTTTTATAGGCATACTTACATTACCAACTTCAATTTTTTGCAAAATATCATCTTCCGTTGGTGTGTATTCTAACTTTATCTGATTTTGAAAATTAAATGTTGACTGGGTATCATATTGAGCTCCAACTTTTAAACGTGTTCCAACTTTTGCTTGAATACTTGCGCTTATTTCTTGATCAAAATCGAAGGTGAAACTACTCCTGTTTCTTTCAGACAATTGTGGATTATCAACTTTTTGATATAACATCCCCATTTTCACTAAAACAGAACCTTGTGGGTTTACTTCAATAGTATTTCCTCCAAAAATACTTTCAAATAAATCAGATTTTACATAATAAGATGGTAATAAATTTTTCTGAGCATCAACGCTTCCTTCTTTTTTACTATTTGTAGCGCTCACTTTATTTTTAAAATATTGCGCCATATCTTTTTGAAGTTTATATTTTTCATAAGCTTCTGGAGACATATAAATTGGCCTTTTTATTTGATAATCGCCAATTTTTTCAATTATAATATACTTTTTTAATTCTGAATCATATATAATTTCAGTTTGAGAAGGATCAGATAAAAACAAGTTACCTGTTTGATCATTTTTAAATGGATATTTTAATTTTATTGAGTCGGATTCTTTAGAAAAAATAGTAGTGTCTTTAGAATTTACAACAGGAGTTTGCGCTTTTGTTATTGAATGAATTGCAAACAATAAAAAAACGAGCAAATATTGCTTCAAAATAAATGATCTTTTTTTCAATTTTTATAAATTTTTGAGTGCTTGTTTAATCAAAACTTCTACACTTGCTGATGAATTTTCTTTTAAAACTTTTTCAAGAACCTTTTCAGCTTGCTTTTTATTGAAACCTAATACTTCTAAAGCAGATAACGCTTCATTTTTGTTAGTATTGCTTTCAAATACAGAAACTTCGCCTATAGCAAAGGTGCTTGATATTTTATCTCTTAAATCTACTAATACTCTTTGAGCTGTTTTTGCACCAATTCCTTTCACTGATTGTATTATACCTACATTGCCTGATGCTATAGCTTGTTGAATTTCATCAGTTGTCATGGAAGATAACATAGTACGTGCAATACTAGGCCCTACACCAGATACTGAAATAAGTAATCTGAAAATTTCACGTTCAACTTTAGATATAAAACCATAAAGGGTATGTGAATCTTCTTTTACTGATAAATGTGTATATAAAAAAATTAATTCATCATTTGGCAAATTAGAATAGGTGTTTAAGGAGATATTTAACCAATAACCAACCCCATTTGCCTCAATTACAACAAATGTTGGGTTTTTTTCTACTAATTTTCCTCTTAAATGGGTAATCATGGATGCATGAATCTATTAACCACCAAATGTACTAAAATATTCTGTATCTTTTTTAGCATTTTCTTGGGCATCAACCACTGCTACACAAACCATATTAACAATTTCATCAACACTACATCCTAATTGAAGAATGTGAACAGGTTTTTTTAAACCCATTACTACTGGACCAATTGTTTCAATATTATTTAATCGTCTAATTAATTTATAACTAATATTTGCAGAATTTAAGTCTGGGAAAATTAATCCGTTTACTTTTTTATTATGAATTTTTGTAAATGGAAATTTTTCATTTCTTGATTCTGTATTTAAGGCAAAATCTGCCTGAATTTCACCATCAATACATATTTCTGGATAATGTTTATGTAAATAAGCTACTGCATTTGAACTTTTAGTAGGTGATTCAAACTTGGCTGATCCAAAGTTTGAGTAAGACAACATTGCTAAATTTGGTTCAACACCAAATATTCTCATAACTCTATCAGTCATTCTTGTAATTTGAACCAAGTCTTCTTCTGTTGGATTTACATTAAAAGCAGTATCGGAGAAAAACATGGGTCCCCTATCTGTCATCATAATATTTGTAGCAGCTACTTTTTCAACACCTTCAGCTTTTCCAATTAATTCAATAATTGGCTTAGCAACAGTAGGATAACTTCTAGAATAGCCTGTTACAAGAGCATCTGCTTCACCTTCATTAACCATCATTGCAGCAAAATAATTACGTTCACGCATCCATTTATTCGCATCTAATAAAGAAATTCCTTTTCGTTTTCGTTTCTCCCAATATATTTGAGCAAAACGATTTCTTCGCTCTTTTTCTTCATCAGATTTAGGATCTATTATTTGAATATCTGCTTCAAAATTTAATTCGCGCATTAATTCTTTTATAATTTCCTTATCACCTAGTAATATTGGTTTTCCAATACCATCTTCAAGAACAATTTGAGCCGCTTTTAATACGTTTAAATGATCGGCTTCAGCAAAAACAACACTTTTAAGATCTGCTTTTGCACGTGAAGTTAGCATACGCATTAATTTACTACTTGTACCAAGTCTATCAGCTAAAGCATCCTTATAAGCTTGCCAATCAGTAATTGGTTGTTTTGCAACACCTGTTTCCATAGCTGCTTTAGCAACTGCTGGCGGAACTTCAATAATTAAACGATGATCAAAAGGTTTTGGAATTATATATTCTCTACCAAATTGAATATGTTTTTCACCATAAGTTATATTCACTTGCTCAGGGACAGATTCCTTTGCTAAATTTGCTAGTGCATGAACTGCTGCCATTTTCATTTCCTCATTAATTTTGGTAGCCCTTACATCCAAAGCTCCTCTGAAAATAAAAGGGAAACCTAAAACATTATTTACCTGATTAGGATGATCTGAACGGCCAGTTGCCATAATTACGTCTTTTCTAGTAGCTACTGCAACATCATATTCAATCTCAGGGTTTGGATTTGCCATTGCAAATACAATTGGATCATTAGCCATAGTTAATAACATTTTTGGTGTAAAAACGTCGGCTACCGAAAGCCCGATAAAAACATCGGAATTTATAACAGCCTCTTCTAAAGTATGTATATCTTTATCCGTTGCAAACTCAGCTTTTTGTTCCGTTAAATTTTCAGCATCTTTTCTAATAACACCTTTGCTATCGCACATTACCATGTTTTTTCTATCTGCTCCAAGCGCTAAATAAAGCCTTGAACAAGAAATTGCTGCCGCTCCTGCTCCATTAATTACTATTTTTACTTTTGAAATATCTTTACCCGCTATTTCAACTGCATTTTTTAATGCTGCTGCAGAGATAATTGCTGTTCCATGCTGGTCATCGTGCATTACAGGAATATCTAGTTCCTCTTTTAATCTGCGTTCAATCTCAAAAGCTTCAGGTGCTTTAATATCTTCTAAATTAATACCTCCAAAAGTTGGTGCAATATTTTTTACTGTTTGAATAAATTGTTCAACATCTTTTGTGTCTACTTCAATATCAAAAACATCTATATCAGCAAATATTTTAAAAAGTAATCCTTTTCCTTCCATTACTGGTTTTCCTGCTAATGCCCCAATATCTCCCAATCCTAAAACCGCAGTACCATTAGAAATAACGGCAACCAAATTCCCTTTTGAAGTATATTTATAGGCATCATCCGGATTTTTTTCAATTGCCAAACAAGGTTCTGCAACGCCTGGTGAATATGCCAATGATAAATCACGTTGCGTAGCATATTTTTTTGTTGGTACAACTTGTATTTTTCCTGGAGTTGGAAATTGATGATATAATAATGCCTCTTTCCTAAATTTTGAATTACTCATGAAATTTTATTTTTGAAATAAGAATACAAATTAAATTAATTAATAATGATTTACACTATGTATTGTTACATTAACTTTTAAAAATGCAGTGAAAATGATATATTATTATTAATCTTAAATTAATCTTTTGAATTATTTATTTTTTTAGAAATTGAATATTTCGATTCAGTCCAATATATTTTGTCCTTTTAACTGCCGACTTTTTGAATACTTTTTTAAAAATGTCCTCAGTTATTTCTGACCACTCATTCTTAGTCATTTTCAATAAATCTGGGTGAGGGTTGAATTTTTCTTCAAAATGTGGCTTTGAGAACCTATTCCAAGGACAAACATCTTGACAAATGTCACAGCCAAACATCCAATCTTCAAATTTTCCTTTCATTAAAGTAGGAATTTCATCCTTTAATTCAATGGTAAAATAAGAAATGCATTTACTACCATCAACAGTATTATTTGGTAAAATTGCATTCGTTGGACAAGCGTCTATACATTTATTACAAGTTCCGCAATGGTCTGTTACAAATGGATTATCATAAGTTAATTCTAAATCAAGAATTAATTCAGCTAAAAAGAAAAATGAACCTTTATTTTTCTGAAGTAATAACGAATTTTTACCACGCCAACCTAAACCTCCTTTTTGTGCCCAAACACGTTCCAACACAGGTGCTGAATCAACAAAAACTCTGCCATTTACTTCTCCAATTGTATTTTGAATAAAAAAAGTCAGTTCTTTTAATTTTGATTTTAATACGTGATGATAATCTTCACCATACGCATATTTTGCAATTTTGTATATGCCTTTATTTTGATGATTCTCTGGAAAATAATTATATGAAAGACTGATTACTGATTTTGCATCATCAACTAACAACCTAGGATCAAGGCGCTTATCAAAATAATTTTCCATGTACTTCATTTCCCCATGGAAGCCATTATTTAACCAACTTTCTAAATTTGAAGCTTCTTCATCTAAAAAACCTGCTTTTGAAATACCACAACTTTCAAAACCTAAACGTTTGGCTTCTTGCTTTATTAAATTTGAATATGATTGAAGGTTTTTCATCTCAAACAAAAATAGCAGAAATTATATAAATTATAGAAAACTTATATTTTCAACTAATTTTTGAAATTTTATTAAAACTAAAAATCCCGCAATTGCGGGATTTTTTATGAACTTATTTTTCTTCTTTAGGAATGTAATAACAACCTCCTTCAGACTTATCTGGTGTAAAAGCTCTATTAAACCAAAGTGGCCTTCGCTCTCCGTTTGGTCCAGGAGCAGGTCTTGTCATAGCTAACCATTCCTTATAAATCTCATGTGATTTATTGGTGTCTACAAAAATATCACCGTATTTTTCATCTTTTCCAGGTTTTTCTATTCTTACACGTTGATGCCAAGTATGCATTCCACTAATTGGGTCTGGATGAACTGCATGTGTAATATTTTGATGTACACCACCATCTTTCCAAAAAATCCGTTTTGAATCTTTATCACTAGATTCAAAAGGTTTAATACCCGAAATAGTGTTCATTTTCCAACCACCTTTTCCATCACCTTCAATATTTACTGTATTTGTAGCCCAACGATTTCCTATTTGATCTTGCGGACGTCTCCATCTTCCAATATGATGTGAACAAGCTACAACTCCAGGTTTCATACTTTGTGTAACCCAAACTTTATCTATAAAATAACCAATATCCGTATTTAATTTAACCAAATCACCTGTTTGGAATCCCCATTTTTTTGCATCATCCGGATGCATCCAAATCGGATTTCTATTGGATATTTCAACCAACCATTTTGCGTTTCCTGAACGTGTATGAATTAATGTTGGCAATCTAAAAGTAGGAACTAATACATATTCTCCTTTAGATTTGTCTAACACATCATTATGAATATGACTTTTAATATAGGTTGGTGTAGCATATTCTGGCCATTTCCAATCTACCATAGTTTGTGAATAAAACTCATTTTTACGAGATGGTGTAGGGAAGCCAACGCATGGTTTTCCGTTAACCATAACTCCAATTTCTTTTCCGTCTTTTGAAATAACATCATTTAAAGGATTTGTAATTGAACCTTTTAATTGTTCTTCTGTTAATTCTTTTTCATTCATTTTATACGATTCTCCTTTTTCAATTTCAAAAGCTCCGTATTTTTTCATGTATTCTAAAGCGCCAAATTGGCCTATAAATCCATCAGATTTTGCAGCTTCATTTAATCCTTTAACCCTTTCAAATATATATTGGTAATACTCATCAATGGCTATTTTTTCTCCTGGCCTGTATGGTGATTCAAATGTTTTTCTAATTCCCATACTTCCATCAGGATCTATTCTCCAAGATAATTCAATGAAAAATTCATCCTCTTCCCAAACTTCACCTGGATTGGCTTCATATGTTAAACTTACAGGTTTTCCATTTCTTCGTGCTGCTTCTCTTAAAACTGGCTGACGAAAAGCAACCCAAGTTCCTCCATGTGTAGCGTAACTATTTAAATCGTGTCGTTCAGATGCCAATCCCATTGGAAGTACATAATCTGCATAAAAAGCAGTTTCATTCCAAGTAGGAGTTAAAGCAGCATGAATTCCAAACTTTGTTTCATCAGAAAACATTTCCATCCATGTAAATCCGTCGGGATACGTCCAAACTGGATTAAATACTCTTGAAAAATAGACATCCATTTTACCTCTACCTTCTTTTAAGAAATGTGGTAACAATTGACTCATTTCAAAAAATGCTAACGGATATTCTTTTGGAAAATGCAATTCGTTCCATTTTTTCTGAGGTGCAGGAGGATTTGGTTGTGTCGGCTTGAATTTATTCCAAGAATTTGGAGATGTTCCTCCTTTTGCGCCAACAGCTCCTGTTAGAACAGTTAAAAAGTGTAAACAACGAGCAACTGCCCAACCGCCTAAGTTTGAAGCGCCCGCAGCACGCCAGTTATGAGAAGCAAAACGTTCTCCTGCTTCTCCAATTTTGTGCGCAATTTCAATAATCATATCGGCTTTTACACCTGATTCTTTTTCTGCATATTCAGGAGTAAATTCTTTATACTCATCAATCATTGCAGCAATATAATTTTCGAAAGTAATTTCCTTATCGCTGTGTCTTGCTTTTAAGTACTCTTTCCAGTTTGTCCAATTTTCTAGATAATTTCTATTGTATAATCCTTCTTCTAAAATAATTAAAGCCATTGCTAATAAAACAGCAGCTTCAGTACCTGGGTAAGAAGGCAACCAATAATCTGACATACTAGCGGTGTTTGATAAACGAGGATCCATGGTGGCCAATTTAGCACCTTTCATTTTTCCTTCAATAATACGCTGAGCATGAGGATTGAAATAGTGGCCAGACTCTAAATGTGCTGATACTAATAAAATGAATTTAGCTTCGGCGTGATCTGGTGAAGGACGATCATAGCCGTACCATAAATTGTAACCAAAACGAGCGCCTGAAGAGCAAATATTTGTGTGAGAATTATGTCCATCAATTCCCCAACCTTGTAGAATCCAGTTCATAAATTTTTCATTACCAGGTCTTCCAACGTGGTAAGCAATTTCATTATGACGATCTTCTAAGATTGCTTTTCTTATTCGTCCAGCAATAGTGTCTAAAACTTCATCCCAAGAAACACGTTCCCATTCTCCATCGCCACGTTTTCCTTTTCTTTTTAAAGGAAATAAAATACGATCTGGATCAGTTACCTGATTGATAGAAGCAGGTCCTTTTGCACAATTTCTACCTCTACTCCCTGGGTGATATGGATTTCCTTCAAATTTTTTAACCTCTTGTGTTTCTTTATCAATAAACGCCGTCAAACCACAAGCACTTTCGCAATTAAAACATGTTGTTGGCACAATTTGGTATGTTTTTTTCTCTTTTCTTGGCCAAACTTTTGGATTGTACTCTTGCCAATTATCCCACTTTTCAGGTGGAGGGAAATTTTCATACATTTTAGCAACTTCTTCATCAGAAAACTGACGCATATCTTTGTCAAATTCTTGATAACCTTCTTTGTGCAGATTTGGAATTATACCTAATTTTTCTGCAATATTTTCTATAAATGATGGTTTTTTATAACCCATGATTTTCTGTTTTTAAAATTAAGCTAATGGAATTCTTTGTGGTGCTTCCACCCAAATTTTTTCCGTAATTAAAATTCCAATTAATACACATATTCCTGAAAATACTACTGACATTTCACCTCCAACAAAAAGTAATATTCCTAAAGGAATTATATTTCCAATAAGAACTGTAACTAGCCAAAATAGATTTTTATATCTCCCTTTAGTAATCATTTCTACTACAGTTTTTGCTGCTGTTGTAGGATGCGTAATTGTTAATTCAGTAACCAAGGTGAATAAATTAACTATTAGTGCAATTATCATAATAGTACTTAAAATACTCATCCAATCTTCGTTTCCAAAAACTAAAGCTGCTATAACAAAAATTGCTGCTCCTGCCATAACACTATGAACTAACATATGTAATGGTAGTGTTGGACTTTGCCAAAAATCGCGTCCTTTTGCTTGTGCAAATAAAAACGCAGTATAAACAGCTAATAACACTGCAAAAAGAGCTGTTACCCATACTAAAATAGTTTCTCCTTTTTTAATTTCGAAGAATGTCATTGCTCCCCAAACGCTTACTAACAAACCGAAAACTGTAATTGTATAACCTCCTTTTACCAACCAAGAATTCCATTGTGGACGTAATAAAACATTTAAAAAACGATCTGGCCTGTCTAAATCCATTACTAAGAATAATCCTGTTAAAGCTAAAAAAACTAACGAAATTCCTGCTGACCATAGTTTGGCTGTTGAAGAAACTTCATACCCTAAAATCATAGCTAAAAATGGAATTAAAAATGCACCTGCAGCAATTGCTTTTGTAAAAACATAAGTAGAAACTTCCCATCCCCATAAAATTCCTTTATCCGGTGTATCATAAACTCTACGAGCTTTTCCTGATAAAACATCAATATAATTTGGATTTTCAGAATCTCTTCTTTGATATGCAGCTTGAATATCATTATCTATTGTCATTTGCAATAAATCAACATCGTTATTTGTATGCATCATTTTTTCTGCAGCTTTTGCAAAATGACCCACACCACGTGCTTGTGAATTCCACAAACCTGGTCCAGATTTATCTGTTGCTTCAGGAACTAAAGAGGCGTCATCTGCATCAATATAAAATAAGTTTGGGTTTGTCCCTTTTTCAGGTTTACGCACCTTTACTGCCTGACGCGCCAATAATTGTGAAATTTCAGTAGTAGGATTGTGCATATCACCTGCAATAATTGCATGCTCTGGACAAACTGAAACACAAGCAGGTTCTCTTCCAACATCAACTCTATGTGCACAGTAATTACATTTTGCCGCTGTATTATTATCTGGATCTATGTATAATGCATCATACGGACACGCTTGCATACACGATTTACAACCTATACAACGGTTGTTATCAAAATCAACAATACCATCTTCTCTTGTATACAATGCTTCAACTGGACAAATTTCCACACAAGGAGCATCTGTACAATGGTTGCAACGCATTACTGAAAAAATTCTACGTGTATCTGGAAATTCTCCTTTTTCCACTTGCTTAACATAGGTCCTGTTAACACCAACAGCTACATCATGTTCAGATTTACAGGCAGTTGTACAAGCATGACAACCAATACATTTACGGTTATCAATTATAAAACCATACTTCATTTTTAAAATATATTTGGATATTCTATCAAATTTAGGCTATAAGAATATTAGTTTTGTAACTAAGGTCACACAATTATTTATTTAGAATCATTTTAAATAAATTAAATTTTTCTTTCAATTTAAAAGAATTACTTTTGTGTTCTTAAGATAAAAAACAATGAAAATTCAATTATTATTTTTTGGAATTGCTAAAGATTTGATTGGGGAAAATTCCATTAATTTTGAATTAAATACTCCTGAAACTGTTGATAATTTAAAAGAAATATTAATTGAACAATTTCCAAATTTGAAAAACATTCATCAATTTGCAATAGCTGTTAATGAAGAATATGCTGATAATGATTTATTAATTAATAACGGTGATGTGGTTGCAATAATTCCACCTGTTAGCGGAGGATAAATAACTATGAATTATACTTCAATAAAAATAAGTTCAAGTAATTTAAACTTACAAGATTGTTACAATTTTGTGCAAGATGCTTCTTGTGGTGGTATTGCTTTATTTGTTGGTACAGTTAGAAACGCAACTAAAAATAAAGAAGTGAAATTATTAGACTTTAGTGGTTATGAGCCAATGGCTATAAAAGAAATGCAAAAAATTGCAGATATAGCTTTGGAAAAATTTCCAATTCATAAAATTGCAATTCATCATGCAGTTGGTGAATTAAAAGTTGGTGATATTCCGGTAATTATTGCTGTTTCATCTGCACATAGAAAAGCGGCTTTTGAAGCTTGCGAATTTGCCATTGACACTTTAAAAGAAACTGTTCCTATTTGGAAAAAAGAACACTTTGAAGATGGTGAAGTTTGGGTAAACTCACATCCTTAAATTAATATTTTTCAATTCCTTCAAATAAGCTAAACACAGCCAAATTGGGATATTTGGTTTTAATTTTTTGAGTTATATCATAGCTTTTAATACCTTTTTCACATACAATAACATAGGTTTTATCAAAATTTGGGATAAACTTATCAATATCAAAATTTTTATGAGGTGTTTTTTGATCTACTTCAAAAGGAATAACGGCTTGAAGGTTATTTATTACACTCACAATTTCAATTTTTGAATCAGTTATCCGTTTTTTTAAATTAGAAGAAGAAATTAATAAAGCGCTATCCTGCGTTGTACAATGTGCGTCTAAATAATTAGAATTTCTAAAGATTTCTTTAAATATTAACGACTTGTTTTTCTTTAATTTAATTTTTAACTGACTGTTTTCTAATGAATTATAAATCAATAATTGATTAACCAACAATTTACCAGTTTTGGTAATTAACTTAATAACTTCATTAACTTGCAACAATGCAATTATGCCAACTATAGGATTTAAAGTACCAGCTTCTTCACAATTAGGAATGTCGGTAGCAATTTCAGGAAAAGCATCTCGTAAATTGGTTGTATAATCACCATCTCCATTTAACACGTTAAAAGTAGCCACATAACCATCAAATTTATATAAAGAACCATAAACCAACGGCTTCTTTTTAAGAACACATGCATCGTTTATTAAGTATTTTATCTGCAAATTATCGGTTCCGTCTACAATTATATCATACTTAGAAATTAGTTCTAAAATTGAATTTTTATTAATTGCTTTATTAGTAAACGATACCTTTGTAAATGGCGCTCTTTTTTCAATTTCTTTAGCTAAAATTTCAACTTTTGGTTGATGAATATCTTTTACTTTAAAAAAAACTTGACGATGTAAATTGGAAACAGAAACGGTGTCAAAATCAACTATATGTAATTCACCTACACCACTTGTAGCCAAATATATTGCAATTGGGCTTCCCAAACCTCCACAACCAATTACCAATACTTTAGCTTTTTGAAGCATTTCTTGACCAGCTAGTCCAATTTCATTTAAGGTGGTTTGTCTTAAAAAATAAGCTTCTTTATTTAAGTCCATTAGTAATTAATTTACGTTTTCCAATTTCATTTAAATAATACTTACCATCCTTAATTAAACAGTATTTATTTAACCCTTTAAGATACATAAAATATTGCAAATCTCCAAAACCATAAACGGTATTTTTATTTTGCCAAAAAAGTAATTTTTGAACTATTTTTTCCGAAGTTAACTCTTGAGAAGCAACTATTTGAAGTATTTTATTTTCAATTTCATTCAAACCATTTTCTTGTGAAAATCTTTTTAAATGTTGATTTATAGCTCCTTGTAAATAGTTGAACTTTCCTGCTTTATTAAAGTTAAAATCAGCTAAATCTTTATAATTATTTTGAACATATAATTTCCAAGCCTGTTCTGCAAACAATAAATTATTTTTTGTGAGTTTTACTCTATTTTTATAAAGAACAATATATTCATCCGAAGAAAAATCACTAAGTGAATTCCAATTTAATTTTCCTTTAACCTTACCTGTACAAACCAAATAATAAGTTACATCCTTCCTGTAATTTTGTAATAGAAAAGAACAAACTGCAATTAAATTTACCTGACAAAATAAATCGTATTCAAACCAAAGTACAACTTCATGATAAATTGCTAAATCTCTAAGTGGAAGAATTTCTTTAATGGTTTTATCAAAGTATTCTAGTTTATCAACCCCAAATTTATTTTCAAAAAAGGCATATCTATTTTTCCAAAAATCATCACTTGCAACTTGCTCTACAATTGGACCTTCACAAAACATTTCTCTCCAAATAACAACCTCTCCTTTAATTTCTGATTTTCGAAAAATTGGTATAATGGCATCACCGTTAAGTACATGAATTGTATTAGTCATTAATTTCTTTATATGCGTCTTTAAATTCGTCTGGTGTGTTTATATTTCTGATAAAACTTTCATCAATTTTAACTATTTCAACATCAGAATTAATCAATACTTTACGCGGACAAGAATAACCCTGACTTAAATAATTTAATAATAACGGATAACTTTTTGGTTCCCAAATAGTAATTAAAGGTTCAGGGAATTGAGAGCTTTCACCTTTAATAGTTGTTGCAATTTTAGACGGATTTCTATGTTTTAACAACAATTGAATAACCTCATCATTTACAAAAGGTAAATCTGTTGCTAACACCAACCAAGCTACATCCGGATTTTCTTGAAAGGCTGAGCAAATAGCTCCAAAAGGTCCTAAACCAATAAATTTATCGGTAATTTTATTTTCTGTTGAAATTTCCTGTTCTTCACGAACTGATAAAAACGTTTTTAAGTGATGTTTTTCTAATAATTCAATAGTAACATCTCGTTGATTTTTTCCATAAAATTGAAGTATTCCTTTGTCAGTTCCCATTCTGGTGCTTTTTCCACCAGCCAATACCAAACCTTGAATAGGGGCTATTTTTTGTTGAATTAAATTTTCAAAATGCTTTGATATTTTATCAATTTCATCAATAGAATAACAGATTAAATTTTTAATTTGAGGATTGTGTTCCACCAAAAAATCGAAATATTTTGAATCATCAGTTAATTTTATAACAAATTGCACATTATTTATCTGTTCTAATCTTTTTAATACTGAAGCCTCTTTGTCATTATCTAAAATCAACACTTGTTTTACTCCTTCATAATGATTTCCATTGATAAATAAAAGGTCATATTGTGAAAGTTGAATGCGTTGATTGAATTTATTAACTGTAGAATTTATCTCAATTTTAGCGGTTCCTTTATGGTGAAAAACAAACTTTTCAAAAGCTTTAGATTCAATAGCATCATTATGTGAAGCATCAAAATAAGCAATTTTAAAATTTGTTAATTTTTTGGCAACTTGATTAACTAAATTAGCTATTACATCGCATTTTGTTCCAACAATTGATACTTCATTGAAAGCAAAATTATCGTTTTCACGTAATTTAAGTTTTGCGTGTTTTTGATGTTTACCCATTTTTAATATCACTTTTGCCTCCAGATTTTTCAACTAATTTCACTTCCTTAATAATCATTTTTTGTGAAATAGCTTTACACATATCATACACAGTTAAAGCAGCAATATTTGCACCAGTTAAAGCTTCCATTTCAACACCAGTTTTTCCTTCAATAGCAACAGTACAAAATATTTCAATATGTTCATTATCTACTATTTCAATATTAATATCAACTCCATTAATTAGTAGTGGATGACACATTGGTATTAGTTCTGACGTTTTTTTAACTGCTTGAATTCCAGCAATAATCGCTGTTTGAAAAACAGGACCTTTTTTAGTAATTAACTCATCATTAGTGAAATGAGAAATTATTTCAGACCCCAAAAACATAGTTGCTTTTGCTGTAGCCTTACGTTTGGTAATTTTTTTATTACCAACATTTACCATTTTAGGCTGATTTTTTTTGTTAATATGGCTAAAATTATCTTCCATAAATATATTATTCTGAATCAAGTTCAGAATGGCTTTTATCTAAATTTAATTATTGGAAAAATTGATCCTTTTGTAAAATTAGTGCTATCATCTGGTAATTCCAAAAAAGCATCAGCTTCAGTTAAATTTGCTAAATCTCCAGATCCTTTTCCGGCAATGGGAGTAGCAACTATTTTCCCTTCTTTTTGATGTAATTTTACTTGTAAAAAATACGTTAAATTAGGTTTGAAATAAAAGTCTTCTGCTAATATTGCTTCATTTAATTGCGTTTCTAAATTTACAGATTTATAAAACCAAGGATAAAAGTATTTTAAACAACTCACAAAAGTTGACACTGGATTTCCTGGGAAAGCAAAAACTGTTTTATTCCCTTTTTTTCCAAACCAAAATGGCTTTCCCGGACGTTGTTTTACTTGGTGAAATAATTTTTGAACACCTAAACTAGCCAAAACTTCAGGAATAAAATCAAATTTACCTTTTGAAACTGCACCACTAAAAAGCAATACATCATAATTATTTAAAAAACCTTTAATTTTTGATGTTAATACTTCTTTATCATCTAAAATATGAGCAGTATCCGATTTAATATTCAACTTTTCTACTAATGAAACTAACGCATACACATTACTTCTCCTTATTTGATGTTCCGCAGGAATTTGATCTACTTCAACCAACTCATTCCCTGTTGAAATTATCATAACTTTTGGTTGTTTTACAACTTTTACTTTCGTTTTTCCAACAGTTGCAAACACACTAATTTCAGCCGCAGAAATTAAAGTATTTTCAGGAATTAAAACATCTCCAACAGTTCTATCCAAGCCTTTTAAATGCACATTTTGAAATTCCTTAACTACTCCTACATCTACAGATGCAACATTATTTTTTATAGTTAATAATTCATATTGAATAATAACATCTGAGTTTTTTGGAAGTACAGCGCCCGTCATCACCTCAATACAATTATCATTGTTTTGAAGTGTTAATTGTAGGCTTCCAGCTGCCTGAATTCCTTCAATTTTAAAAGAACGAATTCCTTTATTAAAAGCTGTTGAGGAAATGGCAATTCCATCCATACTAACTCTGTTAAATGGAGGAAAATCTCTATCTGCAACAATGTTTTCTTTTAAAATTCTACCTGAAGATTGTAAAAAGTCAATCTCTTCAATCCCAAAATCTTCCGAATTATCTAAAATTGTTTGCAGTGCTTCTTTAACAGTTATTAATTCCATTTTAAATTGAGTTTATTGCGTTAAAAAATGCATTTAATTTATGAGAATCTAGCTTTCCATTTGTTCTGACACCACTGCATACATCTAATCCATAAGGGCCAACTTGATGAATTGCATTTTTGGCATTTAAAGGATTTAACCCGCCAGCTAAAAACACTGGTATTTGAACATTTTTTACAATTTGTTTACTTATTTCCCAATTATGAACTCTACCAGTTCCTCCTAATTCTTTGGTAGCTAAATTTGGGTTTCCACTATCAAGTAAAATTGTGTCAACAAAATTGGAGATTTCTATAGCTTCCTCAATAGATTTTTCATCTAAAACGTGTAAAACCTGAACAATTTTTACGCTAGGGAGTGCATTTTTTAATTCAATATATGAGCCTTTAGTTAAGGCATCAACAATTTGAATTGTTGTTGTTTTTACTTTTGAATAGTGTTTTAGAATTTCATCAACTTTAGTTTCACTAGTCAATAAAAAAGTTTCTATTTGTTTTGGAACTGAAAGTGCAATTTCTGCAATTAATTCATCTGAAATTATTCCTGGTCCACTTGGCATATTTCCAACCAAACCCAACGCTGAAGCACCTGCATTAATTGCTAAATTTGCTTCTTGAATACTGCTAATACAACAAATTTTAATGTGTGTTTTTTTCATTATCCGCCAATTGTAGACATACTTTCAGAAACATCATTTCCTCTGTTTGCTTCAGCAATAAAACCGTTTTCTGGCTTATGATGTACGGTATTTATAAAAAGCTCTTTCAACTCGTCATCACTTGCACCATTTCTAATAAAATCGCGCACATTAAAAACACCTCCATCAAACAAACAATTTTTAAACATTCCGGTTGCTGTAATTCTAATTCTATTACAATCATTGCAAATGGTCCTTGTAAAAGCAGGAATTATTCCAAAAGTTCCAACGTAATTTGGAATTTTATAATTAATTGAAGTTGAGGATTTTTTGGAGGTTAAAATGTCAATATAAGAAAAATGATTTTTAATATGTGTAATTATTTTATTGAAATCCCACAACTCTTCCATTGCTCTTTGTCCTTTACCATTAAAAGGCATTTCTTCAATAAATCGAACTGCAATATCATTTTCTTTTGAAAGTTCAACAAAATCAATTATTTCATCTGTATTAAATCCAGCTTGAATAACAACGTTCAATTTTAAATTTAACTTACTGTTTTTTAATTTTTGAAACGTTTCAAAAACTTCATCAAAAACATCACGTCGGGTAATTTTAGCAAATTTTTCTTTTTTTAGACTATCAATACTTAGATTAATTGAATTAATATTCAACTTTTCTAATTTTTCAATATGATTAGAAATTAATGCACCATTAGTAGTGATATTAATTTCATCTAATTTATCATTAAAGGAAAGCGACTCTAAGAAGCTTACAAAATCTTTTCTAACAAAAGGTTCTCCACCAGTTAAACGAACTTTATTTACACCTAATTCTGAAAGTACCCGAGTAATACGATACATTTCTTTGTATGAAAGTAATTCTTTTCTGTCTACAATATCAATTCCTTTGGATGGCATACAATATTGGCAGCGCAAATTACAACGATCTGTAACTGCCAAACGTAAATACGATATTTTCCTTCCAAATTTATCCTTTAATTCCATTAATTAATTATTATCTTATTTCTTCCTAAAATTATAATCCCTTCTTTTTCTAATTTTTTTAAAACTCTTGAAATTGCCTCTCGAGATACTTTTAAATCACGAGCTATATCAAAGTGTTTCCTTAAAATTGTAGCATCATTATAAACAACACTTGCGTGTTCCAAATATTTTAACAATCTATATTCTAAGCTTTCAAAAGCAATATCATTAATTTTTTCAATTAAAAATGAAGTTTGCTTACTATTTAATTTCAGATAAAATGAACGCCAAGAATTATATTTTATAAACCACGAATTTACGGTTTTTGCAGGAACTGCAATGTAAGAAACAGTACTTTCAGCCTTCAGCCTAATTTCGCTTTTTTTATTTTCCAATGAAAAAGTTAGTGCAATTGCACTTGTTTGGCTAGGAGTTAAATAATGAAGAAAAATACCATTTCCTTTACCATCTCGCCTCATTGCTTTAACAACACCAGAAACAATAAGTGGAATAAATTCAATTTCTGTTCTAATTTCAAGAATAATTTTATCGGGTTCTACTTTTTTTAAAACACCATAATTACACATTTCTTGTCGCAAATTTTCTTCAAGGAACGAAAAATTTTCAGCAACAATTTCATTTATCTTCATCAAAAAAATATTAATGTGGAAGTTTGTCCTTTAAAAGTCCATAAAAGAAAGCTCCTAAAGTAGCTCCAAAAATAACTATTAAAATAGAAACAACTCCTTTTCCAACAAGAACAAACATAGGTCCCGGACAAGCACCAGCTAACGCCCAACCTAATCCAAATAAGATACCTCCTAATAAATTTCTATATAACCCAACTTTTTTAGGTGAAACATGAATTTCATTTCCTTCAAATGTTTTTACCATCTTTTTTCTGAATAAAAACATACTTAGCATTCCCAAAAGTACAGCAGATCCAATAATTCCAAACATATGGAAAGATTGAAATTTAAACATTTCATAAATTCTGTACCATGAAATAATTTCAGCCTTACTCATTACTATTCCAAAAAGGATTCCTACTAAAAAAAATTTTATAAATTTCATCTTCTTAAAATATTAATGGTAATATAAACCAAGTCATTACTAAACCTCCTATAAAAAAACCAATAACAGAAATTAATGATGGTATTTCTAAATTACTCAATCCAACAATTGCGTGTCCAGATGTACAACCACCAGCCCAACGTGCTCCAAAGCCTACCATTATACCAGCTATAATTAAAACAGAAAATCCTTTCAATGACAACATAGTATCAATACTAAAAATTTCATCAGGTAAATAAGTAGCTCCTGCATTTTGAATCCCAATATCCGCTAAATCTTGAATGGTTTGAGGATTAATTGCAACTACCTCCGAAGGAGACAACCAATATGAAGAAATAAAACCGCCCGCAATTGCTCCTAGCACAAATATTAAATTCCAAGCATTTTCTTTCCAGTCTATTTTAAAGTAGTCTACAAATTTTCCAGCTCCTCCTATTGAACAAAAAGTTTCTAAATTAGATGAAACTCCAAATCGTTCACCAAAATAAAAAAGTAAAAACATGACAAAAGCAATGACTGGACCTGCCACATACCATGCCCATGGTTGAGAAATAAATTCCATAATTTATTTAATTAGTTAGTTTTATAAAACTACTGTATTAAAAATACCGTTATGCAACTTTTGTTGCATTTCTTAAAACTCTAATATTTCAATTTTGTTTCTGTTCAGCTTAATCTTCCCTTCATTTTCCAATTGTTTTAACAATCTTGAAATTACTACTCTAGAAGTATGCATATCATAAGCAATATCTTGATGCGTTGTATTTAATGATGTTTCACGCATAATTTGAGCTTTGTCTTTCAAATATTTATATAAACGCTCATCCATACGCATAAAAGCTAATGTATCAATAGTTTCCATCATTTCATTTAGTCTGATGTTATAACTATCAATTACAAAGTTTCTCCATGATTTGTATTTTACTAACCATTCATCTAGTTTTTCTTTTGGAAGAAAAATAATTTCAGATTCTTTTTCTGCAATTGCTCTAATTCCACATTTACCATTAGATATTGCACTTGCAAATGAGCTAGCACAAGTGTCTCCTCTTTCTAAAAAGTATAATAAAATTTCTTCCCCTTTTTTATCTTCACGAACAATTTTAATAGCTCCATCTAAAAGCAATGGAACTCCTTTCATTTTGTCTCCTAAATCAACCAATAACTCATTTTCACGTAATTTTTTATATACGCCAACCTGCTCAATTTCATCTAATAATTCTTTTTCAAATACAAATGAATAGTAGTTGTCTAATTTTTCTCTTATCATTTTAAATAGTTTAATATTTTTGAAGTAGCAACTGCTTTACTTTTAACATCATTTAAAGCATTAATACCTATATTTTTTATAGTTGTTTTTTGTTACAAAAACTTGCCTAAAAGTACGGATAATTTTTGAGAATTATTTACTGCAAAACAAGACTTATTTTTTACTAAATCTACACCTTCAATAATTTCATATTAATTTAAAAATTATTTATTTTATACTTTTGCTTTTCTGAAAAAGGAACACTGTAATTTTTTGTATAAACAACATAGAAAACACTACTGTCAATTACAGGACGTATATTTAAGCATTTAAAAAAAAATGTATTAAATGAAAGCTGAATTTGAAAAATAATTCTAATTTAGAATTCTATTTTATATCTCAAAATCGGATTTTTCTGGCAAAATAGCTTCAAACGATTTTTTTAAATTTTCATGCGTTTGTTGATAGTTTCTGATGTGTATATTATCATTTAAACAAACTAAAGTATAGGATTGCTCACGCACGGCTTTGATAGCTTGTTTTGACTTAATCATCAATGGAAACATTTTTGTGTCCTGATATGTATTGTAAGGAATGAAATTTGAGCTGCAAATTTGCCAAGTTTTAAATAATTCTGGAGTATAATCTTTATTACTTCTAAACCTGTGGGTAGACATCTCTTTTAGTTCATTTTCACAATTTTTCCAAACATCTTCAAAAGTACTTTTCAAAAATGGTTGAGCATTATGAGGCGTGCGTAAAGTGATAAATTTGTTATAATATTTGAGCAAATAATTCAATCTAGCTCTCTTTCCATAAGATGGATTAAGCCATTTCCATGAGTCTTTTTTAAAAACCTCTTTTTTGTCAAAATGTTTGTTGATGAGTCTTATGTTGTTTTGGAGCATTCTTTCGTACTGAGACAAACCAGTATTTGTACGAAAGGCAGCAATATCTTTTGGTAGTCCATCCTCAAAAAATCGTTTGGGTGAGAGGTGATTTATAATAAAGAAATCATCATTGAAATACACAAATTGTTCAGATAAATCTGGAATCTTATGCATGTAGATTTCAATCAAATTGGAATTAAAAACAGGAAGATATTGCTCAGGAATGTAATCTTTGTGGCTTACAAGATTCAATTTAGGATGATTAGCGTTGAGCCAATCTGGTTTTTGTCCCGACGTTACAAAATGAACTTTTCTAACCCATGGAGCAAATTTTTCAACACCTCTAAACCAGTATTTTAAGAGTCCATTATCTCGAAAACGAGCTTCTGATAACTCATTGACAGTATTGTCAATTTTCCCTGAATATCGAGAGAGCTCATCTTTCCATATAGGGTCATCCATATCAACCCACGTAACTACAAAATCTATTTCCATTGTTTAATAGTTAAAAAATGATTTAAGCAAATATATAATTTTTAAAAACTATTAACTATTAAATAATTGTATTGATTTACTAATTAAAATTTTTATTTAACTAAAAAAGTAAGCCAATTTAATAAGTACTTCAATTTGTTTGGTTTACATTGATCCAAACTTTGTAAACATAAAAATAATTTATTATCAGAAAAACTATTCAACTTATATTTAAGTTCCCATAAAGATTTTCTGATCGGCTTCATATAAATCAGTTGAAGTTTATTACTTAATACACACGTTTTATTCTTAATTTCTAAATGATTTATAAGACCCTGAGGCGTAAATTGGTTTAAATTTCTAAATTTATATCGAATGTTTTCTACCTCTATCTCTTTATTTGATTCAAAAAAGCTTTCAAAAGTAGATTTTCTTAAAGCATATGGAACATGATGAAATTTATAATACTTTTTAAAGCCTAAAATTTTAGCTCCCTTTTGTTGGGCAAGCCTATGGCTGTCTAACTTCTTATTTCTTAAGTATTTTTCTGTAAATTTTTTTAAAAACCTGTCCTCATCAAATTTTAACCACTTCCCTCTTAACACCGGAAATCCATCTATAAAAAAATCGGTTGGATTTGTAGGATTTATTAAAAACATATCGTCGTTAAAATAAATAAAATACTCCGATAAGTTAGGTATTTTATACAAACGTGTTTCAATAGGTCTGCAATTAAAAGTCGGTAAAAATTCTTCAACTCCAGAAAAAATAACTTTATGATCTACAATTGAAACGGTTGAATATTTCAATTGGTTTTCTTCTAATTTAAGAAATGAAGGAGTTTGATTATCCGTTACTATGTAGATATTTCTAATAAATGGAGCAAATTTAAGTATTGAATCTACTGTGAATTTTATCTCTTCAACTTGATCAAATCTTGTTCTAAATTCTTTTAAATTTAGCAGCCTTTTTTCAACAAAAGGTAACATTTTCTCTTGATGATCTTTGTCATTTCCATCAACCCAAGAAATTACAGCATCAATTGGAACGTTATTTATTGAATTATTTATCATTAGATAGTTAGCTTAAAGAATATTCAAAAATAGATTATATAAATTTATATTATTTCTGTAATATATTTTTGTCCTCTCGGTATTTCTGGCAACACAAACAAATCACCTATAATTTCATTATACTCATTAGGGTAAAAATCTTTTCTTCCATCTGATGGATAAAAAGTCATCTCTCCAAATATAGTTTTTCCATTAATTGAATAAAAATCAACCCTAACAAAAGGGAATTTATCTGATAGATTTTCAGCTAACAAAATCATTTCATCAAAATTACTTGGTTTTTCAATCTTATCTGCTATTTCTTCTTCAATAGCCACATATCTATATGGTAATTTTTTAAAGTCCAAATCAAAAAAAGCTCTTTTATGTTTAATAACCCTATCTAAATGAATTTCAACAAACTTCGCTTCCCCACTAAAACAGTAAAACTTGTAATCCAATATAGAACTTCTATCTCCATCCTTCAAAAATTTCTCTGCCATTAACCTTGGTTTTACATCCTTGTATGCCCATTCTTGACCTGTTCTATAATATTGATTTTTACTCAGCCATTTTTTAAACAATTTTATAGCATTAGCTTTATTCAGTTTTTCCTTATCCGTAACAATTAAATTAAAACTACTAGCATGTATCCCTTTTATTACAAATTGATTTGGAAGTTTATCAAAATCAACTTCATCGGCATTATCATAAACGCCATAAATTTCGTTTAAAAATTGTGATCCAATTTTATCTTCAACATAAGCTCTAACAGCATATTTATCAACTAACTGATTTAAAATTTTAGGATGGTAAAAAACCTTATACCATTGAATTTTTTCATTAAATTCTTTCGGATTATTTAAATTTAGTTTTTTACCTGTAGTATACTCATATAAGTAATGAACATATTTTTGAGGAGGCAAAAATTTCATTTTTTTTAGAATTCTTAAAAATAATCTCCGTATTATCATTAACATAATTTATATCAATATTTTTTTACAAAAAATAATTACTCTTTAAATAACTATTATTTTCACCAATTTTAATTAATTAAATTATTACTACTAATTAATTATTACGTTTAAAACGTTTATATATCCAAAATAATATTCAGGCTGTGTTGTATACTTGTTTTTCAAATTTCTCTATTAAAAAAATCCGTTAATTCATAATTCAAAGTACAAATATCACAATTAAATTTCAGAGTTTTTAGATTTTTTTATGAAAAATACTTAAGTTAATAAATACTCAAAAATAAGCATATAAAAAACTCCTAAACTTAAAAGTATAGGAGTTTTTAAATCAATAAAAATCTATTTCTTAAACCTCAAAAGGTTCAATAGAAACATATGACTTGTTGTCTTTTCTTTTTTGGAATTTTACCACTCCATCCACTTTCGCGTGTAAAGTATGATCTTTTCCCATATATACGTTATCACCAGGGTGGTGTGTAGTTCCTCTTTGACGGATTAAAATGTTTCCTGCAATTGCAGCTTGTCCACCAAATATTTTTACTCCTAGTCGTTTCGATTCTGATTCTCTACCGTTCTTCGAACTACCTACTCCTTTTTTATGTGCCATGATGTTATGGTTTTAAAATTGTAAATATTATTTAGTTAATGCTTCAATTAATTCAGCTTTCTTTAAAGAAGTGTATCCTGTGATACCTCTTTCTTTAGCTAACTCTTTTAATTCAGCTACAGTCATTGAACTTAAGTCTTCAGAAACTTCTGGAGCCTCAACCTCTTTTGCTTTTGGTGCTGCTTTTTGAGCTGGTGCTTTTTTTACTGCGCCACTTGCTGCAATACCTTCAATTTGAATTTCAGTAAAAGATTGTCTGTGACCATTTTTTACTTTATACCCTTTTCTACGTTTCTTTTTGAAAACGATAACTTTATCACCTTTTAAGTGACCTAAGATTTTCGCCGTTACTTCGGCTCCTTCTATAGCTGGGGCGCCAACTGTTACTGTACCTCCATTTTCTAAAAGAAGAACTTTATCAAAAGATACTTTTGATCCTTCTTCTCCTTGTAAGCGGTGTACGTAAACCTTTTGGTCTTTCGCTACTTTAAATTGCTGCCCTGCTATCTCTACAATTGCATACATAAGCTTTCTTTTATATTCGCTTTATTAATTAATTAATTCACCTTTCTCTTAAGGCGGGTGCAAATATAAATTATTTTTCCTTTTCCACAAAAGAAAACACTCACTTTTAGAATATTAACTCTCTGTATCTTAATTTTCAGTTAATTTTTAATTAAAAGACTACTTAACCCAAAAAACTTTAATAATTTTGAAGATATGGATTTCGCTATGAATATTACCCATAACCTATTTTTAATTTTATACAAAAACTGTAACAAGTTTAACACAATTGCGACCTATTCGCTAAATCTTAATTTAATTAAACAATTATAAACTATGAGAAAAATTTATTTACTAAGTTTTTTAACCCTGCTTTTGAGTACTGCTATTATGGCTCAAAACGTAGAATTTGAAGAATACGATTTAAGTAACGGTTTACACGTTATTTTACATCAGGACAATTCAGCTCCTGTTGTAACAACATCTGTTATGTATCACGTTGGAGCTAAAGATGAAGCAGCTGGAAGAACAGGATTTGCTCACTTTTTTGAACACTTATTATTTGAAGGAACTGAAAACATTCCAAAAGGTGAATTTTTTAAAATAGTTTCAGCCAATGGTGGTAGCAACAATGCAAATACTACACAAGATCGCACCTATTATTACGAAACTTTCCCTTCTAACAATTTAGAATTAGGTTTATGGTTAGAGTCTGAAAGGATGCTTCACCCAGTTATTAACCAAGATGGTGTTGATACTCAAAATGAAGTTGTGAAAGAAGAAAAAAGAGCAAGAATTGATAACGCTCCTTATGGCAAAATTATATACAGAACTGGTATAAATCAACATATCTTTTCAAAACATCCATATAAAAATTCTGTTATTGGTAGTATGGAAGATTTAAATGCAGCTAAACTGGAAGAGTTTACAGCTTTCCATAAAAAATATTATGCACCAAATAATGCAGTTTTAGTTGTTGCAGGTGATTTTGAAAAATCAGCAACTAAAAAAATGATTCAAGATTATTTTGGAGATATTCCTGCTGGCTCTCCAGTTGAAAGAGTTAATATTATTGAAGATGCTGTTGAAGCTAAAAAAGTAACTGAATATGATTCAAATATTCAAATTCCTATTAAATTATTTATTTTTAGAACTCCTTCAAGTCATGATAAAGATGCCTATGCTTTAGATATGGTTTCTTCAATTTTAACAAGCGGAAAAAGCTCAAGAATGTATAAAAAATTAGTTGAAGAGAAAAAAGCATTACAAGTGTTAGCTTTTAACGACTCTCAAGAAGACTATGGAACATATATTATGGGAGCACTTCCAATGGGAGAAACTTCATTAGATGATTTAGCTATTGAAATGGAAAATGAAATTACAAAACTTCAAACTGAATTAATTTCAGAAAAAGAATATCAAAAATTACAAAACCAGTTTGAAAACAACTTTGTAAATTCAAATTCAGGTGTTGAAAATATTGCAGGAACTCTTGCTGCTAACTATATGCTAAAAGGTGGTAAAACAAATTTAATTAATGATGAACTTAACGTTTATCGTTCAATTACCAGAGAAGATATAAAGCGTGTTGCAAACGAACTTTTAAATGTAAACAACCGTGTTGAAATGGATTACCTTAAAGCTAAAAGTGAATAATTTTTAAAGATGAGAAAACAAATGAAAACAAAAATAACAACATTAATTGCACTGTTTCTTCTTTCTTTAGGAGTGAATGCGCAAATAGATAGAACAAAACAACCAGTTGCTGGACCAGCTCCAAAAATTAATTTAGGAAAACCTCAAACTTTTGAACTTAAAAACGGTTTAAAAGTACTAGTGGTTGAAAATCATAAATTACCAAAAGTAACTGCAAGTTTAATATTAGACAACGGACCAATTTTTGAAGGTGACAAAGCTGGATTAACTAGCATTGCTGGCGGAATGATGGGTAACGGGACAACAAACATGCCAAAAGATGCATTTGTTGAAGAAATTGATTTTTTAGGAGCTTCTCTAAATATTGGTAGCCAAAGTGCTAACTTTAATACATTATCTAAATACTTTCCTCGTATTTTTGAATTAATGGCTGATGCAGTTCAAAATCCATTATTTACACAAGAAGAGTTTGAAAAACAACAAGCACAATTAATTGAAGGAATAAAATCTGGAGAAAATAGTGTTGGTGAAATTGCAGGAAGAGTAGAAAGTGCTTTAGTATATGGTAAAAATCATCCTTATGGAGAGTTTGCAACTGAAACCACTGCAAAAAATGTAACTATTGATGATGTTAAAAACTTTTATACAACATATTTTAAACCAAACAATGGTTACTTAGTAATTATTGGTGATGTTAACTTTAAAGATGTTAAAAAACTGGTGACTTCAAAATTAAGTAAATGGGGTAAAGGAACACTTCCTACTTATACAATTCCTGAAGTAAAAAATGTAGCTACAACAGAAATCAATTTTGTAAATATGCCAAACGCTGTTCAATCTAGCATTGCAGTTGTTAATACGGTAGATTTAAAAATGAGAAACCCTGATTATTTCCCTCTTTTATTAGCCAACAAAATTTTTGGTGGTGGTGGTGAAGGTCGTTTATTCTTAAACCTACGCGAAGATAAAGGATATACTTATGGCGCTTATTCTAGAATTGGAAACGATGAAAGAACTGCCACTACATTTAAATCATCTGCCTCTGTTAGAAATATGGTTACAGACAGTTCAGTAGTTGAGTTCATTAAAGAAATTAAAACTTTTAGAGATACTAAAGTTACTGATGAGGAGCTTAAAAATGCAAAAGCAGCATATATAGGAAGCTTTGTTATGGCTTTAGAAAGAACTTCAACAGCAGCTAGTTATGCTTTAAATATTGCCACTAAAAATTTACCAGCAGATTTTTATGAAACATATTTACAAAAAATAAATGCTGTGACAGTTGATGATATACAACGTGTTGCTCAAAAATATTTCAGTGCTGATAATGCACGAATTGTAATTGTTGGAAAAGCATTAGATGCATTACCAAATTTAGAGAAGTTACCATACAAGATTAATTATTTCGATAAAGAAGCAAATGCAAGTACAAAACCTGAAATGACAAAACCAATTCCTGCAGGTATAACTAAAATTTCTGTAATTAATAATTATTTCAATGCTATTGGTGGTGCTGAAAAAATTAAAGCTTTAAAAAGTACTTTAGTTACTTATGAAGCTTCAGCAATGGGAAGTACTATTCAATCAACTGAAAAAAGAACCACAACACACTATGCAAACGAAACAAGTATGGGAGGAAATGTAGTTGCTAAAGTTGTAATGAGTGATGCTGGTGTTTTTATGAACAAACAACCTTTACCTGCTGCAATGGCAAGTGAAATGAGTAGTACTTTGGGTACTTTCTTAGAAATGGGGCTTTTAAATAATGAAAAATCTGTTTTAACAGGAATTGAACCAATTGACGGAAAAGACGCTTATGTGATTTCTACAAAAGGGGAAGTTGTATCAACAGCAATTTATTTTGATGTTGCAACAGGCTTAAAAGTAAAAGAAGCTCAAACAGTTTCAATGGGCGGTCAAAGCCAAAGTCAAGAAGCTACTTTTTCTGATTATAAAGATTTTAATGGTGTTAAATTTCCTGCAGTAAAAAGCGGAAGTTTAGGACCTCAAAAAGTAGAGTTTAAATTGATTGATGCTAAAGTTAACGAAGGAGTAACTGATGCAGATTTTCAATAAAATAATATTGTTTAAATACTTAAGAGCGGCTCAAGAAATTGAGTCGCTTTTTTTTATTTCTTTTTATTAACCAAATAAACTCCAAATATTATTATCCCTCCTGCTAGGATTTGAACTATTGAAATTTTTTCACCATCTAAAACTCCCCACATAATTGCAACAATTGGAATTAAATAAGTTACCGAGGAAGAATAAACAGGTGTTGATATCTGTATTAAATGATTGTATAATATTTTAGCTAAACCTGTTCCAAAAATAGCCAAGATTGTAATATAAATTAATGACAATCTGCTGGTTGCATTCAATTCAAAAGTTGTAAAAAACTCAGTAAAATACAATACAATAAAAGCTGGTACTATTAACAACATAAAATTTCCAACCGTAATACTTAATGCATCTAAATCATGCAAGTGTTTTTTTATAATGTTTACATTTAATGCATAGCAAATTGTAGCAATTAAAATTAATCCTGCATAAGAATAATCTTGTGATGGATTTATTTCAGCACCCTTTAAAATTAGTACTATGGCTCCTACCAATCCTACTAATACTCCAATTAACTGACTTCGTTTAAATGAAAAACCAAAAATGAGTGCGCCTAATATAATAGTATTCAAAGGTGTTAAAGAATTTAAAATAGAGGCTATTGAACTATCTATATGTTTAATTGCATATGCAAACAAAAAAACCGGAATAAAACTACCTATAAAGCCGTTTAACAATAAATAGTACCATTGCCTTTTATTAATTTTAAAAACGTGCTTAAACCCAATTAAAAATAGAAATACTGCAGTAATTAAAATTCTTAGCGCTCCAACCTGAATTGGAGATAAGCTAATTAGAGCCTTTTTCATTAAAATAAAAGAACTTCCCCAAACTAATGAAAGGATACCTAAATAAACCCACTTTAAACGCTCTTGACTCATTTTAAAATAAAATGCAAAAATCTAACAATTATTCGGAAAAGAAGCCGTTAGTTTATAAATTTGTTAACTGTTATTTTATGCTTATAAAATTATGAAAAAATTACTCTTTATATTTTTGGTTATTTCAAGTCTTATTTCTTGTTCACAAGAAAAAAAGGAAGCTAAACAAAAAAATGAAAATTCAACTGAAAGTAAAGTTGCTGCAGTCTATGAAACCTACGAAATGGAAATTGAAGGAATGACTTGTGAAATTGGTTGTGCTCGAACAATTGAATCAAAATTATCTAAAATGGAAGGTGTTATCTACTCAAAAGTATATTTTGAAAGCAAAAAGGGCATTTTTACATTCAATAAAAACACTATAAACGAAAAATTAATAGCAGAAAAAATTGCAGGAATAGCTGGTGGAGACCTCTATTCTGTGGTAAAATTTAAAAAAATAGATGAAATCATAAAATAATTTAATATTTTTTTGTAAAGATTAAAAATTTTGTCGTTAATTTGCACCACAAATAAAAATCAATCAAAATGAAACAAATTAAATTTTTAATCGCAGTTGCATTAGTTAGTGTATTTGCGTTTTCTTGTAAAGAAGCTCCAAAAGAAGTTGAAGAGGTAGTAGTTGAAGAAGTTGCTCCTGTTGTTGAAGAAGTAGAAGTTGCTGTTGATAGCACTGCTGCTGTTGTTGAAGAAGTTGTTGAAGAAGTTCAACAATAATCACTTTTTTACAATACAAAATAAAAAAGAGCTTCAAATGAAGCTCTTTTTTTATACCCTCTTATTTCGCAATGAAAAATACAAAAATAAGAAGCTTATAAAAAACAGCATTCCAACTAATTGATGAGTAACTCCAAAAAATAAAGGTATTTTACCTTTTACATTTATAATTGTTAATATTCCTAGTGTTACTTGTATAAGTACTAATAAGATTGTTAGTGACATCCATTTTTTTGAATTACCTACTATCTTGTGTTTTAACTTCATAAACATATAAAAAACATATCCCATTATAATATATGCTAATAATCTATGTGTAAATTGGATAAGTGCAGGTGCAAATAAATAGCTATCATAATTTATCATGTTTTTCCAACTCCAATTATCAAAATTCAATAAAACAGCAGGAACAATATCTCCATTCATATCCGGCCAAGTAGGGTAGTACAAACCTGCTCTCATTCCTGAAATTAAGCCCGCAACTATTAATTGAATAAACGTAAGAATCAATCCCCAAAAAACAATTTTTCTTGATTTTGATTTTACTTTTTTTAAACTTTTTACCACATATACATCTGCAACTGTTCTTACCATTGCTGCGATAACTAATACAGCCAGAACAAAGTGAAGCGTCAATTTATAGGCATTTACCCAGGGCCTATTAATTAATCCGCTTTTTACCATTATCCAACCAGCTGAGGCGGTAAGTATAGTTAACAAAACTACTATGCCAAGTCTTTTCATTAAATAGGAATCAATTTTTTTTGTAAAAACAAAAATTATGAATGGAATTAAGAAAATAAATCCTAGAGCTCTAACCCATAATCGATGAAAATATTCCCAGAAATAAATAAATTTAAAATCCTGAAGCGTAAAAGCTGAATTAATTTTATGAAATTGTGGAGTTTCTTTGTATAATTCAAATTCATATATCCATTCAGCATTGTTTAATGGAGGAACTACACCTGTAATAACATCCCATTTTGTTATTGATAATCCTGATCCAGTTAACCTAGTAATCCCGCCTAAAATAACTTGTCCAATTATCATAAATAATCCTATTAATAACCAAACTCTTATTGTTCTAGAATATTTATATTTTTTATATTTCATCTTTCCACTCTATTGTTTCAACCAAATGAATAATGTCTTTTTCTAGGTATTTTACCGCAGGCAATATAGAATCATAATTGGGTTTTGCATAAAAATATAATGCTCCTGCCAACACATGTTTAACACTGTCCGTTACTCTAAATTGTATGTTTGTTGCTACATCACCTTCAACAGAATAAAGTTTTCCAAATACTTTTTTATCAAAATTTTCATAAGGAATTGCATTAATATTATCTGCTTTTATGGTATGTTCAAATGTAAGTTTTTCAATTTCAGTTAAAATTTCATTTAAGTTATTATTAACGCTTCTGTAGGTTATATGAAGTGTAGCTTTTAAATGTGGATATTCAATTTTTAACCAACAGTTATCTTTTAAATGAGTAGTGGCTAAGTTTGATATTTCGAAAGAATATGGACAATTAAAATTGTGTTTACTATATGAAGGAGTTGAATATTGTAATGTTAAATAAGGTTTTGGTTTTGGAGTAATTTCAGTTCCACATGATTGGAAAACAATTAATGACAGCAACAAGACAATATGTTTTTTCATACTAATTTATTCTCCTCTTGTAATGGTTACTTTAACTTGTTTAATTCTCTTTTTATCCATTAACTCAATTTTAAATGAATAGTTTTTAAATTGAATTGTTTGATTTTTTTTAGGAAATTTTCCAAATATTTCTAAAATAAAACCTGCAATTGTTTCTGATTCTCCTTTTTCTTCTTCAAATAATTCCGCATCTTCTGAACCAATAACTTTATAAAAATCTTTTAGATTTGTTTTTCCTTCAAAAAGATAGGTATTAGCATTTATTTTGGTGTAAAATAAATCATCATCATCAAACTCATCATTTATATCGCCAACAATTTCTTCTATTACATCTTCCAAAGTAATTATTCCACTAGTTCCTCCATATTCATCAACTACTACTGCTAAATGATTTTTCTTTTCTTGAAATTCTTTCAATAAATCATCTAACTTTTTATTTTCAGGTACAAAATAAGGCTCTCTAATAATTTTTTGCCAATTAAATTGTTTTTTGTTTAAATGTGGTAATAAATCTTTTGCATATAAAACACCAATTATATCGTCTATATTTTCGCCATAAACAGGGTTTCTTGAAAATCCCTTTGAAACAATTTTAGCAATTACCTCCTCATATTCTTCATCTTTCCCTAAAGCAAAAATATCCATTCGTGGCGTCATAATTTGACTTGTTTCTGTATTGCCAAAACTTACAATTCCTTGTAAAATTTTTTGTTCGTCTTTACTACTTCCATCATTTGATGTTATTTCTAAAGCTTGAGATAACTTTTCAACAGATAAACTAGATTGTTTTTTGCCTAATTTATTTTCAATAATTGTTGTTAAACTTAATAAAGGAATACTAATAAAAGAAAGCAACGTGTTCATAATTTTTATTGGCAACACCATAAAAGTTGCAAATTTCAATGAGTTTCTTGTAGCGTAAATTTTAGGTAAAACTTCTCCAAAAAGCAATATTAAAAAAGTTATTAATACAACTTCAATTAAAAATTTAATCAAATCGGAGGTAATTCTACTAAAAACACTTTCACCTATATAGGCAAATATTAGAACTATTAAAATATTAATAAAATTATTTGAAATTAGAATTGTTGCCAATAATTTTTTAGGGTTCTCCAATAGTTGAACAACCATTTTTTGATTACTTGAATTAGATACGGCTGCTTCGTTTAATTTGGATCGTGATAAGGAAAAAAAAGCCACTTCAGCCCCTGAAATTAATGCTGAAAAAACCAATAATAAAAATAATGAAACAATGCTAAGTGTCAACCAAATGTCTACACTTTGGATTATAGAAAGATTTAAAAAATAGGGTTCTGGGTCCAAATTATATTGAAATTAAATTAAATTTTAGAAAGGTAAATCATCGTCCTCTTCTTCAGTATTTGAAGCTAAAGGTTCTTGCTTATTAGAATGCTGTTCAACTTTTGAAGGCTCTTGTGGTTGAGGTGAATTTAAATCATTTTTGGTTGTTAAAAATGTCATATCAACTACATGTATTTCTGTTGAATATCTTTTTACGCCATCTTCACCTTCCCACTGACGTGATTTTATTCTTCCTTCTACATAAACCTTATCACCTTTGCTCAAATATTTTTCACAAATTTCAGCTAATTTATTTCTCACTACAATATTGTGCCATTCAGTAGTTGTAACTTTTTCTCCTGTTTGTTTATTAGAATAAGTCTCATTGGTTGCAATAGGAAATCGACCAATAGAATTTCCTCCTTCGAAATAGTGCATTTTTACTTCGTCTCCTAGGTGTCCTATAAGTATCACTTTATTTACAGTTCCAGCCATTTTTAAGTAGTTTTCAGTTAATTACAAAAGTACTAAAAATTTTAGTTGCTTTTATATTGCATTAAGAAATTATCAATTAGAACTGGTACTGGAAACTGCTCAATAGTATTCCAGTTAATAGAAAATTTCTCTGTTTGTGGAGTTTTAATAATCCAAAAGGTTGTAAAAATATGTTGATGTGATAATTTATGAATAATAGGATTATTATTAAATAACTTAACAGAAATATTAAGAGAGCTAAATAATGTGTTAAACAAATCAGTTTCAAACAATTGTTCTTCTTCAATTTTTTGATTTGTTTCAACCAAAGGAAATTGAAATAAATTAGTCCAAATACCTTTTGCTCTTTTTTCTAAAGTTGTCATGTTGTCTTCTGTGTGTACTACTAAATAATTAAAATAACGCTTCTTAATTTTAATTTTATTTTCTTTTATAGGAAGCATCTTTATTTCTTTTTTTTCAAAAGCAACACAGCTTGAATTTAATGGACAAATAGTACAATCAGGATTTTGGGGTTTACACATCTTTGCTCCAAATTCCATTATTGCTTGGTTATGTGTACCAGGAATTTTAGTATTCAGTAATTGTTGAGCAAGCAATTTAAATTCCTTAATTCCTTTAGTACTATTAATAGGTATAAAAATGCCAAAATAGCGGGCTAATACTCTATAAACATTCCCATCAACAACTGCTGTTGCTTCATTAAAACAAATAGAAGCAATTGCAGAAGCGGTATAATCACCAACTCCCTTTAATTTCAAAATGTTAGCATAATCAATTGGAAATTCTCCATTTAACTCATTTACAATATATTTAGCTGAAAAATGAAGATTTCTAGCTCTAGAATAGTATCCTAAACCTTGCCATAATTTTAAAACCTGATCTTCAGAAGCATTTGCCAAATGATTTACTGTGGGAAAATGCTCAATAAATTTGTAATAATACCCTATTCCCTGATCAACTCTGGTTTGCTGTAAAATTATTTCTGACAACCAAATTTCATACGGATTTGTTGTGCCGCGCCAAGGCAAATCTCTTTTGTTTTGTAAATACCACTGTACTAACTGTTTAGAAAAACTCATTGCTTTTTATATAAAACACAATAATACATGATTTAATCAATTAAATTTTAATGAATTAACTTTTTGATTTTGATTAATATATCATATATTTGCCGTCTTAAATTTATAATAAACTATATAACAATAATAAAAATGACGAAAGCAGAAATCGTATCAAATATTTCAGATAAATCTGGGATAGAAAAAGCAGATGTTTTATCAACTGTTGAGGCTTTTATGGAAGAAGTGAAAAACTCCTTAGAAAAAGGTGATAATGTGTACTTAAGAGGATTTGGAAGTTTTATAATTAAAACAAGAGCTGAAAAAACTGGAAGAAACATTTCAAAAAACACGACAATTAAAATTCCTGCTCACAACATTCCATCGTTTAAACCTGCAAAAGTTTTTGTAGAAGGTGTAAAAAACAAAGTAACTGTTGCATAAGCAAAAACAAATTATTAACAAAAAATAACATTTTATTATGCCAAGTGGTAAAAAAAGAAAGAGATCAAAAATCTCAACTCACAAACGTAAGAAGAGAGCAAGAGCAAATAGACATAAAAAGAAAAAGTAAGCTTAGCTTACTTTTTCTTTAAGTACAAGTTCATTGAAATAAATATTTGTATTTTTTTACAAATATTGTTGGGTAAATTCCTGAAAAAAACACAGTATAAATCGTTTAACTTTATAAAGTTGAACATAAAACCAATTCAGAGTGAAAACAGAATTAATTATTAGATCAAATTCCTCTGATATTGATTTTGCCTTATTGAAAGATGGCAAGTTAACAGCGTTAAATAATGAAACCAATGATAACAAATTTTCTGTTGGAGACATTTTTTTAGCAAAAATTGGAAAAGTACTATCTGGCTTAAACGCATCATTTGTTGATGTTGGTTATGAGAAAGATGGTTTTTTACATTATCATGATTTAGGCGCGCAGTTAAAGTCATTAACTAAATTTATTAAAGGTGTTAGCACAGGTAAAATTAAAGATTACACTTTAAAAAACTTTCAACTAGAAAAAGACATTGATAAAAATGGAAGTATAGTTGATGTTTTAAAATCAGGTCAAAATTTCTTAGTACAAATTGTAAAAGAACCAATATCTACCAAAGGTCCTCGTATGAGTTCTGAAATTTCAATTGCAGGTAGATACTTAGTTTTAGTTCCTTTTTCAGATAGAGTTTCAGTTTCACAAAAAATATTGGATCCGCTAGAAAAAGAACGATTAAAACGATTAATTAAAAGTATTAAGCCAAAAGGCTTTGGAGTTATTGTAAGAACAGTAGCAGAAAATAAAAAAGTTGCAGAACTAGACAAAGATTTGCAAAACTCTTTAGAACGTTGGGTAGTTATGTGTAAAAAGTTCAAAACTTTAAAAACACAAGATACACCTACCAAAGTATTAAGCGAATTAAACAGAGCTTCCTCTATTTTAAGAGATTTGTTTAATGATTCTTTTTCAAGCATTGTTACTAACGATGAAATTTTGTTTTTAGAAATTAAAGAATACTTACAAGAAATTGCTCCAGATAAGGAGTCTATTGTAAGTTTATATAAATCACAACTTCCAATCTTCGAGAAATTTGGAATTGAACGTCAAATAAAATCATCATTTGGCCGTACAGTTTCAATGAGTAAAGGAGCTTACCTAGTTATAGAACACACAGAAGCATTACATGTTATTGATGTGAATAGTGGAAATCGTTCTAACAAAGCAATGTCTCAAGCTGAAACAGCGCTAGAAGTAAATTTAATTGCAGCCTCAGAAATTGCAAGACAATTACAACTAAGAGATATGGGCGGAATTATTGTTGTTGATTTTATTGATATGCACACAGCTGAAGACAGACAAAAATTGTATGATCATTTAAAAGCTGAAATGGATTTCGACAGAACAAAACACAAAATATTACCACCAAGCAAATTTGGCTTGGTACAAATTACAAGACAAAGAGTTCGACCTGAACTTGTTATTAAAACTCAAGAATCAAACCCTAGTGGTTCTGGAGAAGTTGAAGCGCCAATTGTTATTATAGATAAAATACAAGTGGAACTTGAAAAACTTCTTAGTGTTAATGGGCAAAAAAAGATTTCATTAAATGTACATCCTTTTATTGCTGCATATTTAACAAAAGGGTTTCCGTCTATTCAACATAGATGGTTTACAAAACACAAAAAGTGGATTAAAATTTTACCAAGAGATGCTTACCAATATTTAACATTTAATTTCACCAATAAAGAAGGCGAAATTTTAGAATAAGGTAATTCACAATATCTATAAAGTCCTGCGAAAGCAGGGCTTTTTTTAAAACCAGTACCCAACATTAAAAAACCAATACTTCTCTCTATGGTCTGGTGACCAAGCATAATTAATTTCAACAGGGCCTAAAAAAGTTTCTAATCCATAACCAAGCATATAACCTGATTTTGTATTTTGAAAAATTCGCCCTTCATTAAACAAATCATTTTCCACTCTAGCATAGTTTGCTGTTAAGGAAAAATAATTTTTCGGAAAAAATTCATACCTAGCAGTTAAAGCAGATTTTAAAAAAGCATTTTCATTTAAAGTTGCAAAATCATAGCCATTAAATGGTATTAAATTATTTATGAAATTTTCCCCATAACCACCAACGTTATAATCCAAAGCTCTGTTTTCATTATTACCTAAAGTAATACCTGCATCCGATTTAAAATGCATTGTTAACTTATTAAAAAAGGTATGTGCAAATCCAATCTGTCCTTTTAACTGAGAAAATGGTATAAAGTGAGTATTAAACTCTGATGACGTTAAATACCATCTGAAATCTACATCCAAATGTGCTCCTTCTTTTTGAAAATATTTTTTATCATATGTATCTAGTTTTATATAAGATATTAAACTAAAGTAATTTGATTTGTCGAAATATAATCTACTCTTATTTGTTGGTATTTCATTGTTATCTAATGAGGTTATAGTCTCTGTAAAGGCTTTTAGTTTTTTATGTTCTATACCTCCTCCAATAGCAAATTTTCTATTAAAAACCGTCTGTACATACACCTGATTTGTAAAGTCTTCATACACTAAATTAATTTTATTCACATTGGCATCATCAAATTTAACATTGGCATTAAAATTATTATATCGTGACCTTATTCCAAAACTTGTATAAAATCCATTGTCAATAAAATAATTAAAGTTAAATCTTAAATTATCACCCAAAATTAAGTCTGTTGATGTAATATCATTTTTAAAAAATAAATGCTTAGATGTAATATTTAATAAAATACCTGTTTTATATAAATCATCATAATGCCCACCTAATTGTAAATAATTAGAGACTCTGTTTTCTTTTACTTTAAAAACAACAACACTTCCGTCGGTTTCCTTTAAAATTTTGTATTGTATATTTTCAAAATTCCCAGTAGCTGATAAATAATTTACGCTTTCAAACAATGAAGAATAGGTAGTAATTTCGCTGTCTTTTAAATTGAGTTTTCCTAAAATATAAGCCCGTGTATAATTTTTATTCCCACTTATTTTAATTTCTTTAATATGTATATTTTTAAGTTGTTTATTACTTACTTCTCCCTTTTTATGCTGCTGTTGACTACTTGCAATTTCTTTTAATTGAACTATTTTTTCTCTGGCAGCTTTATCTCCTTCCTCCATAATTTCAGTTACTTTATCAAATGAAATTACATTGTAATTATTCATGTTTGGCTTAATTAATAAATCAACATCATCGTGTTTATAGATTAATGTTTTATACATTTGAAAACCAACAATTTGATTTAAAATTTTTACCGCACTATCTAACTCTCCTTTAGTATCTAATCCACTTTGAATATCAACCCCAATAACAACATCAGCTCCCATATTTAGCACCTCTTGCACAGGAAAATTATTTACAATTCCTCCATCTGAAAGCAATAATCCATCAATTTCAACTGGCGCTAATAATGTAGGAAAAGAACCGCTAGCTTTAACAGCTTCTGGTAAAAATCCTTTATCTAAAATAACCTGAGTCCCTGTTTCTAAATTAGTAGCTATACAAACAAATGGAATTGGAAGTTTACTAAAATCATTAATATGATCTACGTGCTGTAATAATTTTGTTAATAAATTAAGTACATTTTGACCTCCAGATAAAGCTGTTGGTATTCCAATTTTTTTGTCTTTAATTGGAAGTGTTAACGTGTATTTTTCTCCAATTTCCTTTTCATAAAATGGCTTTGCCTTTCGTGGCAATTCATCCCTTAAAATTTTGTTGTAATCAATTGTTTTAAGTATTGAATCTAATTGTGAAGCATTATAACCTGATGCATATAAAGCGCCAACTATTGCTCCCATACTTGTTCCTCCAATATAATCAACTCTAACACCAGCTTCTTCTAACACCTTTAAAACTGCCACATGAGCAAAACCTTTTGCGCCACCTCCACTTAATACTAGTCCAACTTTAATATCCATTTTTTCAGTTAGCTCTTGTGAAAATCCAAAAGTTACTGAAAATAAAACTATTATTAATATAACTCGCTTCACCTCTGTTTGTTTGTGTTAAAATGATTTTTTAGCAATGTAGCTTTACTTTTTCCAATTACTCTTTCAAGTTCTTCAACTGAAGCTAATGAAACTCTTTTAACGGATTTAAAATGTTTTAACAAAGATACAACAGTTTGTTTTCCAATACCGGAAATTTGTTCTAATTCATTATTCAAGGCATTTTTACTTCTTTTATTCCTGTGATGAGTTATACCAAATCGGTGAGCTTCATTTCTTAATTGTTGGATCATTTTTAAACTTTCAGACTTTTTATCTAAATATAATGGCACTGAATCATTTGGATAGTAAATTTCTTCCAACCTTTTTGCAATACCTATTATAGATATTTTATTTCTTAATCCTAAAATATCTAAACTTTTTAAGGCAGAAGAAAGTTGTCCTTTTCCACCATCAATTACAATTAACTGAGGTAATGGTTCCCCTTCATCTTGTAACCGTTTATAACGTCTAAACACTACTTCTTCCATTGAAGCAAAATCATCGGGTCCATCAACTGTTTTAATATTAAAATGTCTGTACTCTTTTTTACTTGGCTTGCCATCTTTAAATACAACACAGGCTGCAACAGGATTGGTTCCTTGAATATTGGAATTATCAAAACATTCAATATAACGAGGTTCTGTTTTTAGACGTAAATCTTTTTGCATTTGCGCCATAATTCTATTTACATGCCTGTCTGGATCAACTATTTTTATTTGTTTAAATTGTTCCTGACGGTAATATTTTGCATTGCGTAAACTCAATTCTACAATTCTCTTTTTATCGCCAAGTTTAGGGACTGTTACTTTTAAAGTATCTCCAACATCCACTTTAAACGGAACATAAATTTCTGTAGACTGCGAATTAAAACGCTGGCGAATTTCAATTATTGCTAATTCTAATAAATCCTTATCAGTCTCATCCAATTTCTTTTTAATTTCTGTAGTATGAGATTGAATAATTGCACCATTTGAAATTTTAAAAAAGTTTACATAGCTATAACTTTCATCCGAAATAATTGAAAACACATCAACATTTGTAATTGATGGATTTACAACTGTTGATTTAGCCTGATAATTGGCTAATAAATCTATTTTTTCTTTAATTTTTTGAGCTTCTTCAAACTCCATTTCAGTTGCGAAATGCATCATTAATTCGTGAAATGACTTAATTGATTCTTTAAAATTGCCTTTTATAATATTTCTAATTGCAGTAATGTCATTATTGTAATTTTCTTCCGTTTGGAACCCTTCACATGGCCCTTTACAATTCCCTATATGAAAATCTAAACATACTTTATACTTTTCAATTTCAATATTTTTTTCAATTAAATCAAATGTGCAAGATCGTAACTGATACAATTCTTTAATTAAATCTAACAAAGCTTTTGCAGTGCGAACAGAAGTGTAAGGCCCATAATATTCAGATCCATCTTTAATTACATTTCTGGTTAAAAATACACGGGGAAAACGTTCTTTTTTAATGCAAATCCAAGGATACGTTTTATCATCCTTTAACATTACATTGTAACGTGGTTGATATTTTTTAATTAAATTATTTTCTAATAGTAATGCATCCGTTTCAGTATCAACAACAATGTGCTTTATAGTCACAATTTTTTTTACTAAAACTCTGGTTTTTCCATTTTCCTGGGTTTTGTTAAAATAAGAAGCTACTCTTTTTTTTAAATTTTTAGCCTTCCCAACATACAAAATAGTATCATTTTTATCATAATACTGATAAACACCAGGTTGATTTGGCAAAGTTTTTATTTGAATTTCTATGTCCAATGGATATGTTAATTAAAAATTAAAATTACTCATTTTTTATTGAATAAATTTCAACTAGATATCAGACGGCTAAAAGAATTTTTAATAACATATTTTATGTACTTTTGCGAAAAGTTTAAAATATATTGTTTTTTTAAACTTTTTTTAAATATAATACAAATTTTAAGGATGAAATACTGGAAAAAATATTCGAAAGATAAATTAATAAAAAGAATTGATGAAGCTTTAGCATCAACAATTGATTTTCAAAACAGTAAATATTTAGGGTATCCTGTTTCAAAATTAGATGAAAATGTCTTTAATACAAGTGGTGCGTTTTTAAAAGATTCACCATTATTAAAATCTTTTATTGCAAACCCAAACAATATAGGTTGTCATACTTTGGGTAAAAGTGAGGAAGCCTTTAAAGGGTCTCAAGAATTAGAAAAGGAAGTTATAAAAGTATTAGCTGTTGATATTTTTAAAGCTGAAGAAAATGAATATGATGGCTACATTGCAACAGGTGGTACAGAAGCAAATATTCAAGCTTTGTGGATTTATAGAAATAAATTCAAGAAAGACTTTAATGCAACCTTAAATGAAATGGTTATTTTATCTTCTGAAGATACTCACTACTCTGTCCATAAAGGCTCTAATTTATTAAGTGTAGAAACCGTAAGTATTCCTGTTGATTTTAATTCTCGTGAAATTATTGCTGAAGAATTAAATGCTATTGTAGAAAAATTGATTTCTGAAGGAAAAAAATACTTCATGGTTATCTCTAATATGGCAACAACCATGTTTGGTTCTGTTGATAATCCAGATATTTATGCAGAAGTATTAACAAAACATAATGTTGAATTTAAAATTCATGTAGATGGAGCTTTTGGCGGTTTTATTTATCCAATTTCAAACAAAAAATCAACAATTAATTTTGAAAATCCAAATGTGTCATCAATAACAATTGATGCTCATAAAATGTTACAAGCTCCCTACGGAACTGGTGTATTTTTATGTAGAAAAAATTTAATTGAAAATGTTTTAACTAAAGAAGCACAATATGTTGATGGAATGGATTTAACCATTGTTGGAAGCAGATCTGGTGCAAATGCCATTGCAGTTTGGATGATTTTATTTAGTTATGGCTATTATGGTTGGTTTGAAAAAATTAATACACTTTTATTACGTACCGAATGGTTTTGCAACCAATTAAATGATTTGGGGATTGAATATTACCGTAATCCTTTTATGAACATAGTTACCTTAAAATCTAGCTTTGTTCCTGTTTCTTTAGCTCAAAAATATGGATTGGTACCTGAAACACATAGCGGAAATAATCATTGGTACAAAGTAATTATGATGGATCACGTAGAAATAGACGACTTATTAAAGTTTGTTGAAGAATTAATAAAAATTAAGTAAACATCAAAAATAATTAGGTTGTTTAAAAATTTGTTTTTGCCCTTTTAAACAACCTATTTACTTAAAATAATTGTTCTTTTATAAAACTCCAGTTGGAAAAAATCCATCTAAAAACTACAAAAGTTATTATAAATACAATTAATGCTACAACTATTTTTTGTTTATCTGTTTTCATAAAACATTTAAATTATTCCAATAAAAATAGAAATATAATAAATTCCGGTAATTACAAAAACAACTCCAGCTACTAATCTCATTACTTTTTCAGCTTTTGAAATTTTTCTGTGAAATATTCCAATTTTCCCAACTGAAAAAGCCAACAAATAGGTAAATATTAGAACAGGTAAACCAGTACCTAATGCAAATACAATTGGCAGGAACAATCCGTCAACGCTAGAAATTGTCATTGGAATTAACATTCCAAAATATAATGCTCCACTATAAGGGCAAAATGCCAAAGCAAAAATAGCTCCAATTAAAAACGAACCTAACAATCCTTTTCCTTGAAATTTTTCTGATAATTTCTCTGTGAAATTAAATTTATTTAGAAAATTTAATTTTATAACATTCAACATTATTAATCCAATTACAAGTAATAACAGCCCTAAATATTTTTCCCCATTTTGACTAAAAAACCGTGCAATATGAAATTTACTTGCCCCAAAAAAAAGTATTAAGCCAATTAATGTATAGCTAAAAGCTCTTCCTAATGAATACAAAACTCCACTTAAAAACACTTTCCTTTTGCTTGTAATATTTTTGGAGATAAATGCAGTGGCGGTAATATTAGTAGCAAGTGGACATGGGCTAATAGCAGTCATTAGCCCTAAAATAAATGCTGATACTAATGGAAAAGTATAATTTTCTAATAAAGATTGTAAAAAATCCATTTAAATTTTAGCTAATTCTTTTTCAATGGTAACTTTTAGTTTTTCAGAAAACTCTTTTTGTTTTTTACCGTAAGTAAAGGCAAAATTTGTTAAATCAATTTGTTTTTCATTTTTTTCACCTATTATATTTAAAAATAATGAAGTACCCGATGCTTGAAATTTTTCAGCCAATTTTTCATTTTCTTTTAAATCAATATTTATAACCTTAAAAATTATTTTCTTGCTTTTAAGTTCTTTAGCAAAATATGTTTCTAACGTATATTTTGTATTTGCTTCAATAGCTTTACAAGTTATACATCTGTTAGTTGTATGAAAATCAAATACTTCAATAGTGTTTTTCTTTACTTGATTTTCTACAGTTTTGTTTTGAGCTTTTCCTGAACAAGAAAACAAAAAAAAGCTAATCACTAACGCTGATAAAATTCCAAATTGTTTCATTTTTTATTATTTAAATGGTTAAAAAATTATATTAAATATATATCCTGAAATAATAATACATAGTGTTACTACTCCAAAGAAAATTGCAATCAATTTAACAGTCATCACTTTTTTCAATAGCATTGCTTCTGGTAACGATAAACCAACAACTCCCATCATAAACGCTATGGCTGTTCCTAAAGGAATTCCTTTTGAAACCAATACCTGAATTACAGGTAAAATACCAGAGGCACCTGAATACATTGGTACTGCTAAAATGGTAGCTACTGGTACTGCGAACAAATTATCTTTACTTAAATATTGTTCAAAAAAACCTTCAGGAATATATCCATGCATTAATGCTCCAATGGCAATACCAACTATTACATAAGGTAAAATTCCTTTTAAAATAGTTTTAGATTCAATCCAAATGAATGGTAATTTATCTTTAAAAGAAGTAGACTCTATTTCAAATTTTTCAGTCTCTTTTTGAGAATTTTCTAAAACTTGCTGTACCCAAGGTGTTAAATATTTTTCCAATTTCAGTTTTTGAAGAATTATTCCAGAAACCGTTCCTAATAAAACACCACTAATTACATAAATTACTGTTGTTTTTATGCCAAACAACCCAATAAACAACCCTATAGCTACTTCATTTACCAAAGGTGATGTTACCAAAAAAGCAAAGGTTACTCCTAAAGGAATTCCACCTTTTACAAAACCTATAAATAAGGGAACTGATGAACAAGAACAAAAAGGAGTAACTACACCAAATAGCGAAGCCATTAAATATTCAAATCCATATAATTTCTTTCGTGATAAATAATTTTTAACTTTTTCAACAGGAAAGTAACTGTTTACAATTCCCATGAAAAAAATAATAACAAAAACTAATAATAGTATTTTAATACTATCATAAATAAAGAAATTTAAAGCTTCGGTTAAATGATCTCCTTCTTTTAAATGAAGCATATCAAAAACCAACCAATCAGCTAATTGTTGAATCCAATCAAACATAGTTTAGAGATAATATTTTTTCTTTAACCACAAGGAAACTTTCACCAACAATATCAATACAGGAACTTCAACTAAAGGCCCAATTACGCCTGTAAATGCTTGCTGAGAATTGATTCCAAAAACAGCAATAGCAACTGCTATGGCCAATTCAAAATTATTGCCTGTGGCAGTAAAAGCAACTGCTGCATTTCTTTCATAATCTATATTCATTGCTTTTCCAATAAAGAAACTTACAAAGAACATGAGTACAAAGTAAATAACTAAAGGCACTGCTATTTTTAAAACATCAAAAGGAATTTCAACAATTAAATCGCCTTTTAAACTAAACATTAAAACAATAGTTGCTAATAATGCAATCAAGGTAATTGGTGAAATAAACGGAATAAACTTTGTGTTATACCAAGTTGCGCCTTTATACTTTATTAAATATTTTCTACTTAAAAAACCTGCTAAAAACGGAATTCCTAAGTAAATTAAAACGCTTTTTGCTACTTCAAAAATTGAAATATCAACATTAAAACTATCTAAGCCTAAATAATTTGGAAGAACGGTAATAAATAACCAAGCATAAAAACTATATGTTACTATTTGAAAAATACTATTTAACGCTATTAATGTTGCTCCATATTCTCTACTTGCTCCAGCTAAATCGTTCCAAACAATTACCATTGCAATACAACGCGCCAAACCAATTAAAATTAAACCAGACATATATCCCGGTTGATCTCTTAAAAACACAATTGCCAAAACAAACATTAAAATTGGACCAACAATCCAATTTAAAAATAATGAAACTGACATTAATTTAGTGTCTTTAAAAACAGTTGGTATTAAACTGTAATCTACTTTTGCTAATGGAGGATACATCATTAAAATTAAACCAATTGCTAACGGGATATTAGTTGTTCCAACTGATAAAGAATCGGTAATAGTTGCTATTTGAGGAAATAAATATCCCAAACCAACACCAATTGCCATAGCTAAAAAAATCCATAGTGTTAAAAAGCGGTCTAAAAATTTAAGCCTTTTTTTCATTTAGTAATAGTTTAAAATTTAGCAACAACCTGATTCTTTTTCTTCATCAGAACAACAAGAAGATGTTGTGTTTTCATCAGAACAACAAGCATTATTTGCAAAATTATCTACTAACAAAGCCTTCATTTGTTCTTTTGAAGGCACTTTTCCTTTAAAAACAACTTTTTCATCAATAACAATTGCAGGAGTGCTCATAACATCATACATCATAATATCCATGATTTCAGTTACTTTAATTATTTGAGCATCAATATTTAATTCTTTTACAACTTCAGTAACCACATTTTCTGTTGAAACACAACTTGGGCAACCTGTTCCTAATACTTTAATTATTTTCATTTTTTAAATTTTTATTTTAACAAGATTTTTTTGAATATTCTTTACTGAAAAAATGATGAAAAAGCCTCTTTGCTTTCTTCCAATTTTCTTGATTAATACAATACTTTATTTTCGGAGGATTTACTTCTCCTTGGATTAAGCCAGCATCCTTTAACTCTTTTAAGTGCTGCGAAATAGTAGATTGAGCTAATGGAATTACTTCTAACAAATCGCCCGTAAAACAACAACTCTGACTTTCTAAATAGTTCAATATTTTAAGCCTTGTAGGATGCCCTAATGCTTTTGCGAAACGAGCCAATTCTTCTGTCTCCTCTAAATAATCAATTTTTTGTGTAGTTCTTTTCATTTAATAAATAGTTCATCGTAAATGTACGATTAGTATTTTAATAAACAAAAAATAAATAAATTCAAGATTTTTTAAATTTTAAATTTCTTTAGGAAATGCCTTTTTATTAAAAACAATTAATAAGCCAACTGCAGAAGAAATTGCAGAATCAGCAACATTAAAAATAGCATTAAAAAAAGTAAATGGCTTACCTCCCCAAAAAGGAATCCACGATGGTAAATCACCACTCCAAATAGGAAAATATAACATATCTACAACTTTACCATAAAACAATTCTCCGTAAGGATTTTCTGAAAAAAGAGTTGCTGTTGCATTTGCTGGTGTATCAAAAATAACTCCATAAAAAACCGAGTCGATAATATTACCCATAGCTCCTGCAAAAATTAAAGAAATAGCAACAATTAAAATGGAATTCGCATTCTTTTTTATTGAAGTATATAACCAAAATCCAATACCTGCTATTGCAAATAATCTGAAAATTGTTAAAAATAATTTACCTGCTTTACCCCCAAATTCAGCTCCCCAAGCCATTCCATTATTTTCAATGAAATGAATTCTAAACCAATCAAAAACCACCACTTCCTCACCATATAAGAAGTTAGTCTTTATATAAATTTTACTTATTTGATCAACTAGTAGAACTGTGATTATTATAAAAAAAGCTTTTTTCAATTTGATAAAAATTTGGTGATATTACTAAATAATGAAGCCTCCTAATATTAAGGAAGCTTCTTATTCTATTTAAATATTTTATTTATTGTTGCATGTTTTTAGCTTCAATACTCAAGGTTGCATGTGGCACCAGCTTTAATCGCTCTTTTGCAATTAATTTTCCTGTAACACGACATATTCCATACGTTTTGTTTTCAATTCTAATTAAAGCGTTTTTTAAATCTCTAATGAATTTTTCCTGACGAATTGCTAACGCAACATTTGCCTCTTTTGACATTGTTTCTGAACCTTCCTCAAAAGCTTTAAATGTTGGCGATGTATCATCTGTTCCATTATTAGAATCATTCTTAAAAGCGCTTTTAATCAACCCTAAATCTTCAACCGCATAGTCTATTTTCTTCTGAATTATTTCTTTGAATTCGGCAAGGTCAGCGTCAGAATATCTATTATTATCGTCCATAACTTAAATTTTTTCAATTAATATTTTTGTATTTACATCGTCAAAAGCAATTTCTATGCCTTTTTCCACAATTTCTTTAAAAATTAGTTCACTTGTTAATGTTTCGTTTTTAATATATTGCTCATTTGCCGAAACAGATTGCTCTAATATATCATTTTTTTGAATAACTAATTTAATTTTATCATTTACTTCTAAACCACTTTCTTTACGAAGGTTTTGAACTCTGTTAATCAATTCTCTTGCATTTCCTTCTTTTCTTAGGTCATCGGAAATTGTAACATCTAAAGCAACGGTTAAATTACCCTGATTTGCTACCAACCAACCTTCAATATCTTGTGAAGTAATTTCAACCTCCTCTAGTGCTAAATTTACAATATTTTCGTTTAATTTTATTGAAATCTCGCCTTGTTTTTCAACAGTTGCAATATCTTCTTGACTAAACTTTTCAATAGCTTGACCTACTAACCTCATATCTTTCCCATACTTAGGTCCAAGCACTTTAAAATTAGGCTTTATTGTTTTAATTAATATTCCAGAAGCATCATCAATCAGCTCAATTTCTTTCACATTTACTTCTGATTTTATTAAGTTTTCAACAGCTAAAATTTCTTCTCTATCATTTTCATCCATTACAGGAATCATAATTCTTTGTAATGGTTGGCGTACTTTTATCATTTCTTTTTTACGAAGCGATAAAACCATTGAAGAAATTTTTTGAGCTTGTTGCATTTTATGCTCTAATTTGCTATCTACCAAGCTTTCATCAAATTTTGGAAATTCACCTAAATGTACTGACTCTAAGTTTTCTTTACCTGTAGCATTTGTTAAATCTTTATACAAATTATCCATAAAAAATGGCGCTATTGGTGATGCAAGTTTTGCAACAGTTAATAAGCAAGTATAAAGAGTTTGATATGCAGAAATTTTATCCTGTCCGTAATCACCTTTCCAAAAACGTCTTCTACTTAAACGAACAAACCAATTACTTAAATTTTCACCAACATATTCTTGAATTGCTCTTGCGGCTTTAGTTGGTTCGTAGTCTTCGTAAAAACTTTCAACATTTTTAACCAAAGTATTTAATTCAGATAAAATCCAACGGTCAATTTCTGGTCTATCTTTTATTTCAATTTCAGCTTCAGCATACGTGAAATTATCTAAATTGGCATATAAAGAGAAAAATGAATAGGTGTTATACAATGTTCCAAAGAATTTTCTGCGAACTTCATCTATTCCTTCAATATCAAATTTTAAATTATCCCAAGGATTTGCATTTGAAATCATGTACCAACGGGTAGCATCTGCACCATATTTATCCATTGTTTCAAAAGGATCAATAGCATTTCCTAAACGTTTAGACATTTTTTTACCATCCTTATCTAAAACCAACCCGTTAGAAACTACGTTTTTATAAGCAACAGAATCAAAAACCAAGGTTCCAATTGCGTGTAAGGTATAAAACCATCCACGAGTTTGATCTACTCCTTCAGCAATAAAATCGGCTGGAAAAAACTTTTTATCATCAATTAATTCTTTATTTTCAAAAGGATAATGCCATTGTGCATAAGGCATAGAACCTGAATCAAACCAAACATCAATTAAATCGCTTTCACGTTTCATTGGTTGTCCTTTTGGCGAAACTAAAATCACTTTGTCAACAACATTTTTGTGAAGGTCTATTTTATCATAGTTTTCTTCACTCATATTTCCAACTTCAAAAGTTGAAAATATATCTTCTTTCATAAAGCCCGCCTCAACGGCACGTTGCATTTCGGCTTTTAATTCTTCAACAGAACCAATTATAATTTCTTCAGTACCATCTTCAGTTCTCCAAATTGGTAATGGAATTCCCCAATAACGAGATCGAGATAAATTCCAATCGTTTGCATTTTTTAACCAGTTCCCAAAACGGCCTTCTCCGGTAGATTTTGGTTTCCAGTTAATAGTATTATTCAAATCAAACATTCTATCACGTTTCTCGGTAACTTTAATAAACCAAGAATCTAACGGATAATATAAAACTGGCTTATCAGTTCTCCAACAATGTGGGTAACTGTGGCGATATTTCTCAACGTGAAACGCTTTATTTTCTTCTTTTAATTTGATAGAAATTTCAACATCTAATGAACGTTCTGGCTCTTCACCTTCATTGTAATATTCATTTTTTACATATTTTCCGGCAAATTCCCCCATATGTTTGGTGAATCTTCCTTGTAAATCTACCAAAGGAACCGGATTTCCATTATCATCTAAAACTAACATTGGAGGAACTTCAGGGCTTGCTTGTTTTGCAACCATAGCGTCATCAGCTCCAAAAGTTGGTGCTGTATGTACAATACCTGTACCGTCTTCAGTTGTGACAAAATCCCCCGCAATTACTCTAAATGCATTTTCAGGATTTTTATATGGAAGTGTGTACGGTAATAATTGTTCGTATTTAGCTTCTAATATATCTACTCCTTTAAATTCTTGAACAACTATATAAGGAATTTTCTTATCGTTTTCTTTGTATTCAGCAAGTTGAGCTTCATTTTCAACAACAAAAAACTTTGAGGCAAATTGTTTTCCAACTAAACTCTTAGCTAAAATTACATTAATAGATTCAAAAGTATATTGATTGTAAGATTTAACCAACACATAATCTATCTTTTTACCAACTGTTAATGCTGTATTAGAAGGAAGTGTCCAAGGAGTTGTTGTCCAAGCTAAAAAGTGAATATCACCTTCAACTTTTTGCAAAAATTCTGGTAATGTATTTTTAATTGCTTTAAACTGTGCAACAGCTGATGTATCAGTTACATCTTGGTAAGTACCTGGTTGATTTAGTTCATGTGAACTTAAACCTGTACCAGCCTTTGGCGAATATGGTTGAATGGTATATCCTTTATAAATCAATCCTTTTTTATACATTTCAGCTAACAACCACCAAACAGTTTCCATGTATTTTGGTTTATAGGTAACATACGGATCTTCCATATCTACCCAATAACCAACACGTTTTGTAAGATCATTCCAAACATCCGTATAACGCATTACTGCTTTTTTACAAGCCTCGTTATATTCTTCAACAGTAATTTTTGATCCAATATCTTCTTTGGTAATTCCTAATTCTTTTTCAACACCTAATTCAATTGGTAATCCGTGAGTATCCCATCCTGCTTTTCTTTTCACTTGAAAACCTTGCAGTGTTTTATAACGACAAAATATATCTTTAATAGCACGTGCCATAACGTGATGAATTCCAGGTAAACCATTCGCTGAAGGAGGTCCTTCAAAAAACACATATGGTTTACAATTATTTCTGGATGCTATACTTTTTTCGAAAATAGTTGAAGCTTCCCAAAACGCTAATGTATCATCTGCTACTTTAGTGAGGTCCAAACCCTTATATTCTCTAAACTTTTTACTCATTTTATACCTTTAATTCAATTAGTTTGCGAAATTACGTTTTTTCTTGAAAATATCATTTCATAAATTGTAAAAAATTAATTACATAAAACATTGACTTTAATAGATTTATAGTAAGTTTATAATTCATTCTCTTTTGATACTAAATATGATTCAAAAAATTATATCTAATTCGTATAGAAACGCTAAAAGAATTCCATTAAATTGTAATTCAAAATTTATATTTTTTAGTGATTGCCATAGAGGCGATAATAGTTACGCTGATGATTTTGCCAATAACAGCAATATTTATTTTCACGCGTTGCGAAATTACTTTGAAAATGATTTTACATACATAGAATTGGGTGATGGCATTGAATTATGGGAAAATCTTTTTTTTAATGACATTTTTGAAGCTCATAAAAACACTTTTTTATTACTACGTGAATTCTATTTAAAAAACAAATTGCATATGCTTTGGGGAAATCATGATATGGTTTTGAAAAATAAAAATAAATCTGAAGCTATATTAACAAACTATTTTGATAAAGTATCTGGAACATATAAAGAGTTGTTACCTAATTTAAAATTTAACGAATCTATTATTTTAGAAGTTGAAGGCTGCAAAAAAGACATTTTGCTAATTCATGGTCATCAGGCAGATTTTTATAATTTTGTTTTATGGAAATGGAGTCGATTTTTAGTTCGAATTTTATGGAAGCCTCTTCAATTTGTTGGGATAAAAGACCCAACAAGCCCTGCTAAAAATTTTAAAGAATTAATTAAAGTTGAAAGAAGGCTTAAAAAATGGATTATAGCAAATAACAACCAAATGATAATTGCTGGCCATACTCACCGCCCTCGTTTTCCTGAAATAAATGAATTACCTTATTTTAATGATGGAAGTTGTGTGCATCCTAGATCAATAACTGGAATTGAAATTGTTGATATGCAAATTTCATTAATTAAATGGCATATTATTTCTAAAAAAGATGGCACTTTACAAATAGTTAAAACTATTTTAGAAGGCCCAACAGATATTGCTGATTATTTAAAATAAAAAAACGCCCTAGGATAGGCGTTTTAGTTTTTGGGGTTTAAAATTTAACCAACTTAAATCTTAAATTTATATTTGTATGACACAACTTTTTTTTAAAAGTCACAAAAAGATTTTAAATATTAAATATTTCTTTCTTTTTGAATTTGCTCATATGCTTTTTGAACCTCCTTAAATTTCTCTTCAGCACCTTTTACATGCTCTTCTCCTAAATGTTGTAATTTATCTGGATGGTATTTTTTAACCATTTTTCTATAAGCTGTTTTCAACTCATCATTAGAAGCTGTTTTTTCAATTTCTAAAATTTTATACGCACTTTCAGAATCATCATAAAACATTGCTTTAATAGATTCAAAATCATTTATACTTATATATAAATAGCTAGCAATTGTTTTAATTGAATTCACTTCTGATTCGGTTACTAAACCATCAGACTTTGCAATTCCAAATAAAAAATGAATTAATTGTAAACGAGATGCATGTGTTAAATTTTGACGAATTTGAATGCAAACCTGTTGTGTTGAAATGTCATTATTCTGAATAAATCCTTTGAACAATTTAAACGCATGATTGGCACGTTCTTCTCCATACATATTTATAAAATGAGTTCTAACATAACTCAACTCTTTCTCATCAACTTTCCCATCAGCCTTAATTACAACTGCTGAAAGCAGCAATAAACTAATTTCAAAATCTCCTGATTGAACATTTCCACCAGACGCACTATATCTTTTTGCATTTTCAATGTCTTCTTTAGAAAAACCACCTAAAATACTTCCAACTACAAATCCTAAAACGCTTCCAATTGGTCCTCCCAAAGTAAAACCAAGTCCTGCACCAATCCATTTAATAAAATTCCCCATAATTCATTTTGAAGCAGCAAATATAATTGATTTATTAGTAAATGGATAATTAACCACAATTACTGTTGTTAAAATAATTATAAACTTTTCTTATTAAATCTGTTATATTTGCAAACTATTACGTCTAATTAAGTCTAACTAAAAACAATAATATGTATCCACCAGAAATAGTAAAACCAATGCAATTACAACTAGAAAATGCTGGTTTTACTTCATTGCATACCGCACAAGAAGTTGAAAAAGCAATAACAAAAGAAGGAACTACTTTAGTTGTAGTAAACTCAGTTTGTGGTTGCGCAGCGGGAACTTGCCGACCAGGAGCAGTTGCTTCTTTACAGTTTGACAAAGTTCCGACTAATTTAGTAACGGTTTTTGCAGGAGTTGACAGTGAAGCAACATCAAAAGCAAGAGAATTTATGATTCCTTTTCCTCCATCATCACCAGCAATTGCATTATTTAAAGATGGTGCATTGGTTCATATGTTGGAACGTCATCATATTGAAGGAAGACCTGCAGAAGTTATTGCTTCAAATTTAGCAGCAGCTTACGAAGAGTTCTGTAATTAAGAAGTTTTTCATTTAATTTATGAATTGAATGAAATATAATTTTAAAATCCGCTTTAATTAAAGCGGATTTTTTATTTTTAAAAAATGAATAAAGAACAAATAATTTCAAATACAGAAGCTTTTGTAAAATCAGCATTGAAAAATGCCGAAGGTGGGCACGACTGGTTTCATATTTTACGTGTTTGGAACAATGCAAAATTAATTGCTAAAGAAGAAAATGTAGATTTGTTTATTGTGGAATTGGGAGCTTTATTACACGATATTGCCGATTCAAAATTTCATAATGGAGATGAATCTATTGGTCCAAAAATAGCTCGTGTTTTTTTAGAAGAGCAACAAGTAGATAATATCACCATTAACCATGTTGAACAAATAATTTCAAATATTTCATATAAAGGTGGAAATTTTGAACAAAAATTTAAATCTCCAGAATTAGATGTTATACAAGATGCTGACAGATTAGACGCTATTGGAGCCGTTGGTATTGCGCGCTGTTTTAATTATGGAGGTTTTAAAGATAGACCATTATACAATCCGTCAATTAAACCAAATTTAAATCAAACTAAAGAGGAATACAAAAATTCCAATGCTCCAACTATTAATCATTTTTATGAAAAATTATTATTGCTTAAAGAAAAAATGAATACTAAAACCGGGAAAAAAATTGCTGAAAATCGCCATATTTACATGGAAACTTTTCTTCAACAGTTTTATAATGAATGGGAAGGAAAATTATAATGTCTTATTACAGATATTGAACTAATTAAATAAATGTTAAAAATTTTATCGGCAGTTTTTCAACTATATAGTTTTTATATCTTGGCTCGCTTTTAAAAACCAATATTTTAGAGCGTTAAAAATTTATTAGAGATGAATATTTTAAAACTTTTTTCGCTTTTTTTATTACTTCTAACTACTCATGTTTATTCTCAATCTACTATAAAACATACCGTTTCTAAAGGTGAAAGCATTTTTACTATTTCAAAAAAATACAATGTAAAAGATGCTGAAATTTACGAGTTAAATCCTGAAGTTCAAGGTAAATATTTGCAACTTAATGCAGTACTGTTAATACCTAATAAAGATTTTGAAGATACTATTGTAAAAACACATAAAGTTGCATCTGGAGAAACCTTAAATTTAATTGCTGAAAAATACAATTTAAAGCTTTCCAAATTAA
>Ga0208305_10000020_pt1 | contig 106961 bp, 96 predicted proteins | sample ColrivemetaGS741_FD_187605 | JGI IMG/M metagenome (GOLD analysis project Ga0208305, IMG submission 187605) | Estuarine microbial communities from the Columbia River estuary - Flood tide ETM metaG S.741 (SPAdes) (version 2) | ecosystem: Environmental > Aquatic > Marine > Intertidal zone >... | reverse complement strand
TCCTGAAAAATTTTCAAGATCCTTTATTGTAAATTCTGTCTTTATATTGTTCAAAATATTTTTTATTTAATTAAACAAATATAGCATATTCTTTGACTTATCTAGATAATAAGTTGTAAAAAGTAAAAAAAAAACAACCTTTCGATTGTTTTTTTTACTTTTTTATAAAATATTAATTCAAATTAGGTAAAATTACTTTATCAATAACATGAATAACTCCATTACTAGCTTGAACATCAACTGCAATAATTTTACTAATTCTATTATTAGCATCTGTTAAAGTTGCTCCACCAGTAATATTAGCAGTAATATTTCCACCTAATGTACCTACAGTCATATTATCGGTTAAATCTGTAGATCTAACATTTGCAGCCGCAACTGCATGATGATTTAGTGTTGCTTTTAATGTTGGCTCTGGAATTGCACTTAGCGAATTAAAATTTAGCTCTGTTAATAGACTTGTAAAAGCAGTATTAGTTGGAGCAAACACTGTAAAAGGTGCTGGTGACGTACCAATTGGAGTAGAAAGTGTACCAACAAAATCAAACGTTAAATCGCTTCGTGTTAATGCAGCAACTAAACTTGTGAAATTTGGATCAGCTATAGCAAAATCTACCACAGTTGGCAAATCAATAACCTTATCAACAACATGAATTACACCGTTAGTTGCAATAATATCAGCTTTTACAACTTCTGATTTACCATTAATTGTTACCATACTATTATCTGTGTTAATATACATGCTTAAATTTCTCTCTGTACCATTAAAAGTAGCAGCTGTATTAACATATCCATTTACCAAACCACCAGATAAAGCTGTAGCCCCAACAATTACATGATTTGCTAAAATTGAACTTAATTCATTGCTTGTAGGATTTGTGAACGTACTAAATGCGGAATTTAAAGGCGCAAAAACTGTAAAATCTCCAGCTGAAGACAACAAATCAGTAAATGTCGTATTTCCACCTGTTGTTAATGCACCAACTAAACTTGATAAATTTGGATTAGCAACAGCATGAGTTACTATTGTAGGCAAATCAATTACCTCATCTATTACATGTATCACTCCATTTGTTGCCTCTATATTAGCCGTTGTAACTGTAGCAACTCCATTAAATTTTACTCCATTTGAAGTGTCGAAAAACAAATCTAATTTTTGTTCTCCTGCACCATTTGCATTGGTCTTTGCATATCCACTTCCAGCTGCAATTAAATCTGAAGATTTAATAGATCCAGAAATTACGTGGTTTAAAAGTATTTGACTTAATATACTTTTAGGCACATCATCTATTGATGAAAACCCTTTTGATGTTAAAAATTTTTGAAACGCTAAGTTAGTTGGTGCTAATACTGTAAAAGGTCCAGTACCATTTAGCACATTTACTAAATCTCCTTCGGCAGCTATAAGTGCTGCTACCAAATTACTTAAATCTGATGAAGCAATTGCAGTTTCCGTAATATTTAATGGACCATCCATAATTACATCATCATTGTCATCATCATTACACGACATTGTTACTCCCATTACAAGTAACACTAAAATAATTCTTTTAAATACTGATTTTTTGTTCATAATTTTTTTCATAATATAGTAGTTTAATATTTTTGTTTATAAAATATACAAATAGATTAAACAAAAACAATATTTTTTTGTTTATTTTTTGTTAAATTTTGTTAAACAATATTTTTACAATACTAAAATCCACAAAAAAAGCTCCTAAGAAGGAGCTTTTTTATATTAAAATAAAAAAAAATTAAATTATTCACTAGTCATAATAAACAGTGGATTCATTTCAAAACTATTGTAATTAGGACATAATCTATCCGTATTATAAAATTTTTCAATATTTACAACTTTAGATTTACCGGTAACCACATCAATTGGAACATTATCATAACGCCCGTTTTTTAAAACAACCAACCTCCCGTGCACTCCTTTTAAAATTAGATCCAAAGCTAAATTACCATAAGCCATTGGCACAATAGAGTCAATGGCATCAGGATCTCCACCCCTAACCAAATATCCTAATTTTTGATTGATAACATTTATAACTTTTCCATTATTAAATTTAGGTGATGCTTCTTTTAAACGTTGAGAAACTAACTCACCAATACCTCCCAGCTTTGCATGTCCAAATTGATCTTTTTCATTACCTTTAAAAACCATTTCACCACCTTTAAACATAGCGCCTTCAGAAACTAAAACTACAGAATATTTACTTGGATTATCAATTCTATCAGCCACCATTAGTTCAGCTAAACTATCCATGTTAAACTTATATTCAGGTATAACACATCTATTAGCAGAGCCTGCCATTGTTGGTAACATTGCAGTAAAACCAGCATATCTTCCAAAAACTTCCATTACCAAAAAACGTTCATGTGACCCTGCCGAAGTTCTAAGCGTATTGGTCATATTTATTGTTCTGGTTATACAAGTACTAAAGCCTATACAGTAATCAGTTCCTGGAACGTCATTATCCATCGTTTTAGGTATGGCAACAACTTTAACTCCTTCCTTATACAATCTAACAGCATAACTCAAAGTATCATCTCCACCTATGGGAATTAAATAATCAATTCCTAAAAAGTTCAAATTACTCAAAACTGTTTTAGTTACATCATTTATATCTTCCTTGTACTCATCTTTTAAATGTTCAGGAATGCTATTTTTTGGGAGATGGCTTGGTCGTGTTCTTGAACTGTGTAAAAAAGTTCCACCTGTTCTTCCTGTTTTATTAACAATTATTTGAGTAAGCTCAACATAATTGTTACTATTGTCAATTTTTGGATCTTGAATCATTTCTACGATTCCAGCCCAACCTCTTCGTAAACCAATTACCCTATACCCTTCTCTTATCGCTCTAATTGTTATTGCCCTTATAGCAGGGTTTAAACCAGGCACATCACCACCCCCTGTTAATATAGCTATTGTACCTTTAATTGTATTTGCCATAATTTTAATATTTAAATCAATTAATGAATTTACAAAAAAATAGTTAATTTATATTATTTGTAAAAAATATATATAAAATTCATATAGTTTAAAAAATTAAAACAAAAAAAAAGCTCCATAAAGAGCTTTTCAAATGAAATAAAGTTGTTTTATTTATTTAAATACATTCTTCTTCTTGAATACAATTCATAAAATTGATCATCTTTTAAACTATCAATAAATAAAATACTTTCACCTGTTGATTTCATTTCTGGTCCTAGTTTTTTATCAACATTAGGAAACTTATTAAATGAAAATACTGGTTGTTTAATTGCAAAACCTTCTAATTTTGGATTAAAAGTGAAATCTTTTACTTTATTAACACCCAACATAACCTTGGTTGCATAATTAACATAAGGCTCCTGGTAAGCTTTTGCAATAAACGGAACTGTACGTGATGCTCTTGGATTGGCTTCAATAATATAAACTGTATCATCTTTAATTGCGAACTGAATATTTATTAATCCAACAGTTTTTAATGCTAAGGCAATTTTTTTAGTATGATCTTTAATTTGCTGCATTACGAATTCACCCAAATTAAAAGGAGGCAATGTTGCATTTGAATCTCCTGAATGCACACCACAAGGCTCAATATGTTCCATTATACCTATAATATAAACATCTTTCCCATCGCAAATTGCATCAGCTTCAGCCTCAATTGCACCATCTAAATAATGATCTAACAATAACATATTATTAGGTATAGTTCTTAATAAATCAACAACATGCTTTTCTAATTCCTCTTTATTAATAACAATCTTCATTCCTTGCCCACCTAAAACATATGATGGACGCACTAATATTGGAAAATCTAATTTATCGGCAATTGCAGCTGCTTCATCTGCCGTAGTGGCTGTTCCATAGCTAGGAAAAGGAATATCAAGCTCAACTAATAATTCAGAAAAACGTTTTCTGTCTTCTGCTAAATCTAAGGCTTCAAAACTTGTTCCTATAATTTTAACACCCCATTTATCTAATTTTTCAGCCAATTTCAATGCTGTTTGACCACCTAACTGAACAATAACACCCTCAGGCTTTTCGTGCTGAATAATATCATAAATATGTTCCCAAAAAACTGGCTCAAAATATAATTTATCGGCCGTATCAAAATCAGTTGAAACTGTTTCAGGATTACAGTTAATCATAATTGTTTCATAACCAGCCTCTCTTGCCGCTAACACTCCATGAACACAACAGTAATCAAACTCAATGCCTTGCCCAATTCTATTTGGCCCAGAACCTAATACAACTATTTTCTTTCTATCAGTTACAATACTTTCATTATGAGCATAACGACCTTTTTCAGCAGTAATCATTTTATTTTCAAACGTAGAATAATAATATGGTGTTTGCGCACTAAATTCAGCAGCACAGGTATCAACTAATTTATAAACTCGGTTTATATCTAACTCTTGCCTTTTTGTGTATACTTCACTTTCAAAACAATCTAACATATGTGCAATTTGTCTGTCTGCAAAACCTTTTTGCTTTGCTTCTAACAATAATTCATAAGTTAACGTTTCTAATTTATTGGTTGAAATTTCTCTTTCTAAAGCTAACAATTCTTCATATTGCTTTAAAAACCACATATCAATCTTTGTAATTTCGTGAATTCTACTTAATGGAATACCAATTGAAATTGCATCATAAATTACAAAAACTCTATCCCAACTTGCGTTTGTTAGTTTTTCAATAATTGTATCATAATCTTTTTCCCCTTTACCGTCAGCTCCTAATCCATTTCGTTTTATCTCCAAAGATTGTGTTGCTTTATGCAATGCTTCCTGAAAAGATCTTCCGATTCCCATTACTTCACCAACAGATTTCATTTGTAAGCCTAATGTTCTATCTGCTCCTTCAAATTTATCAAAATTCCAACGTGGTATTTTTACAATTACATAATCTAGTGTTGGCTCAAATAAAGCAGAAGTAGTTTTAGTGATTTGGTTTTTTAGCTCATCCAACTGATAACCCAGAGCTAATTTAGCCGCAATTTTTGCAATAGGATACCCTGTTGCTTTTGAAGCTAAAGCTGATGAACGTGAAACACGTGGATTAATTTCAATTGCTACAATATCTTCATTTTCATCAGGACTAACAGCAAATTGAACATTACAGCCACCTGCAAAATCTCCAATAGAACGCATCATTAAAATGGCCATATCACGCATTCTTTGAAAAGTTTTATCACTCAAAGTCATTGCAGGAGCAACAGTAATAGAATCTCCGGTATGTATACCCATTGGGTCCATATTCTCTATAGTACAGATAATTACAACATTGTCATTACTATCTCTTAATAGTTCTAATTCATATTCTTTCCAACCCATTAAAGCTTTATCTATAATAACTTCATGTATTGGAGATGCCTCTAAACCACGACTCAAAGCATCATCAAAATCTTCTTTTTTATAAACAATTGAAGCCCCAAAACCTCCTAAAGTAAATGAAGGTCTAATAACTAAAGGATACCCATATTCCTGAGCTATTTCCTTCCCTTTTAAAAATGAATTTGCTGTTGTTGAAGGTGCCTGACCAATTCCAATTTTGATCATTAACTGTCTGAATTTCTCACGGTCTTCAGTAATATTAATTGCATCAATATCAACACCTATTAATTCAACATTAAAATCTTTCCAAATTCCCTTATCATCTGCTTCAATACATAAATTTAGTGCCGTTTGTCCACCCATTGTAGGTAGAACAGCATCAATATTTGGGTGTATTTTTAAAATCTCAATAATAGATTTTGTTGTTAATGGTTTTAAATAAACATTATCAGCCAAAGATGGATCCGTCATAATCGTTGCTGGGTTAGAATTGATTAAAGTCACCTCAATCCCCTCTTCTTTTAACGATCTAATAGCTTGAGAACCAGAATAATCAAATTCACATGCTTGCCCAATAATAATTGGTCCTGATCCAATTATTAATATTGATTTAATGTTTTTGTTTTTTGGCATTTGCTTGTATAAAAAATTAATGTGTAAATATCAATAAAATTCGTTTTTTAATAAAAAAAAGTTTTTAAAACTTATCAAAAAAACATAAAAAAAGGTGTTACTAATTGAAAGTAACACCTCATATATAAAACTATCGTTTCATTATTTTTTCGGTCTTGGATCAGAAGAAACGCTTATTCTCTTTCTACCTTTAGCTCTTCTCCTAGCTAACACTTTTCTACCCGTTGCAGAAGCCATACGCTCTCTAAAACCATGTTTATTTCTTCTCTTTCTTTTTGACGGCTGATAAGTTCTTTTACTCATTACAAATATCTTTAAAAATCGTGTTTCTTATGTTGTTAGTTATTAGCAAAATCCTCCTGCTAAAAGCGAGGGCAAATATACAATTACTTTTGTGTTTGGCAAATAGATTTTTAAAAAAAATTAAAATATTTATTTTAAACCTAAAAAATGAAATATTTACTACATTTATAAAAATCAAAAATAGTAAAAATATGTATCAAAAACCAATGTTAAAAGAAGGTAGTTTAAAAAACCAAGTTATTGTAGTTACTGGCGGTGGTAGTGGTTTAGGCAAATCTATGACTACTTATTTTTTAGAATTAGGAGCATCTGTTGTAATTACTTCTAGAAATATTGAAAAGTTAGAAAAAGTAAAAATTGAATTAGAAGAAAAAACTGGCGGACAAGTTTTACCTGTGCAATGCGACGTTAGAAATTATAATGAAGTAGAAAATTTACTTGTAGAAACATTAAAAAGATTTGGAAAGGTTGATGGATTATTGAATAACGCTGCTGGAAATTTTATTAGTCCAACGGAACGACTCTCTGCTAATGCCTTTGATACAATTATTGACATTGTTTTAAAAGGAAGTAAAAATTGTACGCTAGCTTTTGGTAAACACTGGATTGATACCAAACAACAAAAATCTACAATTTTAAATATTGTTACAACCTATGCTTGGACTGGAAGTGCATATGTTGTTCCTTCAGCCACAGCCAAAGCAGGTGTTTTAGCAATGACACGCTCACTTGCTGTAGAGTGGTCAAAATATGGCATCCGGTCTAATGCAATAGCTCCAGGTCCTTTCCCAACTGAAGGCGCCTGGGATAGATTATTGCCTGGTGATTTAAAAGATAAATTTGATATGAAAAAGAAAGTTCCTGTTGGCAGAGTTGGTGAACATCAGGAATTGGCAAATTTGGCAGCTTATTTAATGAGTGATTTTTCAGCCTACATAAATGGTGAAGTAATTACTATTGATGGTGGAGAATGGTTAAAAGGAGCAGGTGAATTTAATATGTTAGATGAAATTCCTCAAAAAATGTGGGATATGTTAGAAGCAATGATAAGAAGTAAAAAAAAATAAACACTAATTATAAAATCATACCATTTTCATGTATTATAGTTTACACTTAACTATAAAACTAATATTATTTTGAAAAAATTAATTGCCGAATTTATTGGAACAGCCTAGCTTGTCTTAGGAGGTTGTGGAAGCTCAGTTTTAGCAGCAGCTTTTCCAGATTTAGGAATAGGTTTTGCTGGTGTTGCACTTGCTTTTAGTTTAACTTTGTTTACTATGGCTTATGCTATTGGACACATTTCAGGTTGTCACTTAAATCCAGCTGTTTATTTAGGACTATGAATCGGAGGCAGATTTGATAAAAAAAATCTTATACCTAATATAATTTCTCAAGTTTTAGAAGGTATTGCTAGTGCAAGAATTTTGTATATAATTGCTAGCGGAAAAGAAAGTTTTGAGCTTGGTGGATTTGATGCAAATGGCTATTGTGAACATTCTCCTGGAGGATTTGGAATGCAGGCTGCACTAGTTACTGAAATAGTTATGACATTTTTCTTTTTAATTTTAATATTAGGAGCAACACATTCTAAAGCTCCAAAATATTTAGCAAGTTTGGCTATTGGTTTGGCACTAACTCTTATCCATTTAATTAGTATTCCTGTTACAAACACATCAGTAAATCCAGCCAGAAGTACTAGTCAAGCACTTTTTGTTGGAGATTGGGCAACAAGCCAACTTTGGCTATTTTGGGTAGTACCAATTATTGGGGCTATTTTAGCTGGTTTAGTATATAAATTTATTTCACTTGAAAAAGAATAGCAATACATTTTATTTTAAGATATCAATAAAATCCTTTAAAAATTCTTTACTTTTTAAAGGGTTTTGTTTTTGTAAACTAAAATAGAGTTAGTACTTTTGCCCAAACCTACGAATAATGAAAAACACAAAATATGTTTTTGTAACTGGTGGCGTTACATCTTCACTCGGAAAAGGGATAATTGCTGCTTCTTTAGCTAAATTATTACAAGAAAGAGGTTACTCTGTTACCATTCAAAAACTAGATCCATATATTAATATAGACCCAGGCACTTTAAATCCGTACGAACATGGTGAGTGTTATGTAACTGATGATGGAGCTGAAACTGATTTAGATTTAGGGCATTACGAACGCTTTTTAAATATACCAACATCACAGGCCAACAATGTAACAACAGGAAGAATTTATCAATCCGTAATTGATAAAGAGCGTAAAGGTGAATTTTTAGGTAAAACGGTACAAGTAATTCCTCATATTACAGATGAGATTAAACATAGAATTCAAATTTTAGGTAATACTGGAGAATTTGATATTGTTATAACTGAAATTGGAGGAACTGTTGGTGATATAGAATCATTACCTTACGTTGAGTCTGTTCGTCAATTATTATGGGAATTAGGTGAAGAAAATGCAATTGTAATTCATTTAACATTAATTCCATACTTAGCTGCTGCTGGTGAATTAAAAACAAAACCAACACAACATTCAGTAAAAATGCTGATGCAAAGTGGTGTAAGTCCAGATATTCTAGTTTGTAGAACTGAGCACGAAATTTCAGATTCTATAAAAAGTAAATTGGCATTATTTTGCAATGTTAAAAAAGAAGATGTTATAGAATCTATTGATGCTGAAACAATTTATGATGTTCCAAATTTAATGTTGAAAGAGAATTTAGATTTAGTTGTTCTAAAAAAATTACAATTACCACAAGATAAACAACCTGAATTAAAAGTTTGGAACGAGTTTTTATCAAAATTTAAAAACCCAAAACATACTGTTGAAATTGGTTTAATTGGTAAATATGTTGAATTAAAAGACGCCTATAAATCTATTTCCGAAGCTTTTATTCATGCAGGTGCACAAAATGAAGTTCAGGTAAATGTTAACTGGATTCATTCTGAAGATTTAACAGTTAAAAACGTTCCTAATAAACTTAAAAAACTAAATGGAATTTTAGTTGCTCCAGGTTTTGGAGAACGCGGAATTGAAGGTAAAATTGCAGCTGTAAAATATGCAAGAGAAAACAACATTCCATTTTTAGGAATATGTTTAGGTATGCAAATGGCTGTTATTGAGTTCTCTAGAAATGTTTTAGGTTTAAAAGATGCTAATTCTAGTGAAATGGAGAAGAAAACTGCAAATCCAGTAATTGATTTAATGGAAGAGCAAAAAAGCGTTATTAATTATGGAGGCACAATGCGTTTAGGAGCTTGGGATTGCCAATTAAAAGACAATAGCAAAATTAAAAATATTTACAAAAAAAATATTATAAGTGAACGCCACAGGCATAGATATGAATTTAACAGTTCTTATTTAGAACAAATTGAAAAAGCTGGAATGATAGCAACTGGCAAAAACCCAAAAACCGATTTAGTGGAAGTTGTAGAAATACCTTCTCATCCTTGGTTTATTGGTGTACAATATCATCCAGAGTATAAAAGTACTGTTCTAAATCCACATCCTTTATTTGTAGATTTTGTAAAAGCATCTTTGGAACACTCTTTGAACTAATATACAATTAGTAATAAATATCAATAAATAACAATACATTTAGTACTTTTGTCGGGCTTTTTAAAATTTTTTTGGAAAGTAAATGACAAATTGACATTTTATAAATACTCATGGAAGAAAAAAAATTCGACTTTAATTCCCTCATAGGATTCGTTCTGTTAGGTGCAATTATGATTTGGTGGATGTACACCAATCAACCAACTCCTGAAGAATTAGCTGCTGAAAAAGCTAAAACAGATCAAGTACAAGAAGAGGTTAAAACTTCAAACACAACAACTTTAATTGATACTTCTTCTGCAATTACACAAGCAACAGATTCACTTTCTTTTGAAAAAGCAAAAGGCGAACTTGGTGCATTTGCGTACTCAGCTTCTTTACCTTCTGCTTCAAAGAATGAAACTATTTTAGAAAATAATTTATTAAGGCTGGTTATTTCAAACCAAGGTGGACAAATTAAGGAAGCTCTCATAAAAAAATATGTTACTCATGATTCATTACCATTATATATTGTAAAAGATAACAATGCTTCTTTCAATATTAATTTTGGAACTTCTGAGAATAGAACATTAAATACAAAAGATTTATTTTTTGAACCAAGTATTTCAAAAAATGGTGAGAATACTGTGCTTTCTATGAAATTGAAAGTGGCAGAAGATAAATTTTTAGAATATAGATACGAATTGAAACCTGATGAATATATGATTGATTTCATTATTCGTTCACAAGGTTTAAGTTCTTCTATAAATTCTTCACAACAATTAGTTTTAGATTGGAATTTAAAAGCGTTTAAAAATGAAAAAAGTATTCGCTATGAAAATCAACAAACTGAAATGTATTATGAAAAAGAGGATGAAAAAATTGATTATTTATCAGTTGGGAATGAGGATGACGCTGAAGAAACTGATGTAAATTGGGTAGCATTTAAACAACACTTTTTCTCTTCAATTTTAATTTCTGACCAAGGTTTTGAAAAAGCTTCTTTAACTTCAAAATCACTAGTTGAAAATGAAGATATTGACACCACATTTACCAAACAATTTAATTTAAAAGCACCAATTGCTTTAGAAGGTGGTGAATTAAATCAAAAAATGAATTGGTACATTGGACCAAATGATTACAAAATTTTAAAAAAATACGATAGAAATATAAAAGAAGTTGTAAACTTAGGTTGGGGAATATTTGGGTTTATAAACAGATATATATTTATTCCTGTTTTTAACTTTTTACAATTATATATTGGAAACTATGGTTTAATTATTATTCTTTTAACTATTGTTGTCAGAATTATAATGTCACCGCTAGTTTATAAATCGTATTTATCAAGCGCCAAAATGAAAGTGCTTCGACCAGAAATGGAAGAAATTAACACTCGTTTACCTGGTAAAGAAAATGCTATGAAACGTCAGCAAGAAACAATGGCGGTACAAAGTAAAGCAGGTGTTAGTCCACTTTCAGGCTGTATACCAGCATTGTTACAAATGCCAGTTTTCTTTGCATTATTCAGGTTTTTTCCATCAAATATAGATTTACGTCAAAAAGGATTTTTATGGGCTGAAGATTTATCTGCTTATGATTCTGTATTTAAATTACCATTTAAAATACCTATGTATGGAGATCATATTAGTTTATTTCCAATTTTAGCTTCTGTAGCCATTTTCTTTTATATGAGAATGAGTCAAAGTCAGCAAATGAATATGCAACCGCAACAAGAAGGAATGCCAGATATGCAAAAGATGATGAAAATGATGATGTATCTGTCTCCTATAATGATGTTAATTTTCTTTAACATGTATGCAAGTAGTTTAAGTTTATACTACTTTGTATCTAACTTATTAACAGTTGGAATTATGTTAGTTATTAAAAACTACATTATTGATGAAGATAAAATTCATGCTCAAATTCAGGAAAACAAAAAGAAACCTAAAAAAGAAAGTAAGTTTCGTCAGAAATTAAATGACGCTATGAAACAAGCTCAAGAGCAACAAACAAAACAGCAAAAAAAGAAATAACACTCTTTTAAAATATTTTAAAAAGGCATCAAAATTTAACTTTGATGCCTTTTTTATTGATAAATTATTGAAATTTAATTAACTTTATAGTGCGTGAAAAATGACTTTTATGAAATTTAATAATAAATCATTCACTTATCTTCTAATTGTAATCTTCTTTTTTGCTTGTTCAAAAAATGAAAACACTACTGAAATTCCAGTTGAATCAAGTAAAGAAATTACCATATTTCATATTAATGATCAACACGGACAATTAGATAATTTTTCAAAAATTAAACACATAGTTGATGAAGAAAAAAAATTAACAAATGTACTATTAGTTTGTGGTGGTGATATTTTTTCTGGAAATCCTGTAGTTGATAATCATCCACAAAAAGGTTTTCCAATGATTGACATTATGAATGCTGTTGGTTTTGACGTGTCAGTAATTGGAAATCACGAATTTGATTATGGAGAACTTATTTTAAAAGATCGTTTTAACCAATCTAATTTTAGTTGGATTTGTGCAAATGTGAACACAAGCAATAGTAATATTAGCAAACCAAATGCTTATAAAACTATAGAAGTTAACGGACTTAAAATTACATTTTTAGGGCTTGTTGAAACTAACGGAAAAGATGATGATATTATTCCATCAACACATCCTTGGCGTGTTAAAAATTTAACCTTTGAAAGGTTTGAAAACAGTATTGTAAAATATGTAAATTTAAAAGATAATCAACAAGCCGATCTATTAGTAGCTCTTACTCATCTTGGCGAAAGTTCAGATTTTAAAATAGCTACTAATTATCCTTATTTTGATTTTATTATTGGCGGACATTCACATACAGTAACCAATCAAAAGGTTAACAATATTCCAATTTACCAAGCTGGATCAAACTTAAATAATTTAGGAAAAATTAAATTAATAATTAAAAATAAGCATATTGAATCTGTTAATTATGAACTCATTAACTTAAACAATTACACGAATTTTGACACTTCTTTAAAAGATAAGATTGACTATTATAATGCTAATGCTAATTTAGATGAAGTTATCGGTTTTTCAGAAGCGTATCATTCCAAATCAAATGTTGGAAGTTTTTATACAGATGTATTAAAAAAACAAATGAATGTTGATATAACTTTTCAAAATACAGGTGGTATTAGAAGCGATTTAAATGCGGGAGATATTTTAAAGCGTGAAATTTATAGCATCGATCCTTTTAATAATGGCTCTGTAACCTACACCTTGTCAATTGCTGAAATTAAAAACTTTTTAAAACAAAGTAAAATAGCCATTTATTATGCTGGTGTTAACATTTCACAAACAAATGAAACTATTGAAATACGAAATAAAAACAATCAATTATTAAGTGATAACTCAACTTTAACAGTTGGGTTAAATGATTACATACCTGCAGTATATGATACTTATTTTACACAAACACCAACTATCAAGCCCTATACTACCGCAGAAGGATTAATTGAATATTTACAAAATAATACCGATGCTATCAACTATACACAAGTTAATAGCTATTTTCAATATCAATAATAATTATTTATTTAAAAAAGCCAACACATTTTTTTCAATACGCTCTGTAATATTGCTAACATCAGATTTTACGAAAGTTTCACCCGTAATTTTCTCGTATAATTCAATATAACGGTCAGAAATTTCATTGATTTTCTGTTCATTCATTTCAGGAATTATTTGTCCTTCCAATCCTTGAAAACCATTGGCTATTAACCATTGACGCACAAATTCTTTAGATAATTGCTTTTGCGCTTCTCCTCTATTTTGTCTTTCCTGATAACCATCTGCATAAAAATAGCGAGAAGAATCTGGCGTATGAATTTCATCAATTAAAACAATTTTACCATCTTTCGTTTTTCCAAATTCATATTTAGTGTCCACCAAAATTAAACCGCGTTCTGCAGCAATTTCAGTACCTTTATTAAACAAAGCACGTGTGTATTTTTCTAAAACTTCATAGTCTTCTTTAGAAACAATTCCTTTAGCTAAAATATTTTCTTTTGAAATATCTTCATCATGTGCTCCGTTATCAGCTTTTGTTGAAGGCGTAATAATTGGAGTAGGAAATTTATCGTTTTCTTTCATTCCTTCTGGCATAGCAACGCCACAAAGCAATCTTTTGCCAACTTTATATTCACGTGCTGCGTGACCAGACAAGTAACCTCTAATTACCATTTCAACTTTAAAAGGCGTACACATATGACCTATTGCCACATTTGGATCTGGAATTGCAATAATCCAGTTTGGGACAATATCTTTAGTTGCTGCCATCATTTTTGAAGCAATTTGATTTAATATTTGTCCTTTAAACGGAATTTGTTTTGGCATAATAACATCAAATGCAGAAAGTCTATCTGAAGCTATCATTACCAATATTTCATTATTTATATTATAAACTTCTCTAACTTTCCCTTTATAAATTGATGTTTGATTTGGAAAATTATAATTTGTATTATTAATAGTATTACTCATTGTAATTTAATTTGTTGTGTTGTTATTAAATTCAAAATTAAGATAATTATTCATTCCCAACTTCTAAATTCTTATATGCTGAAATTATTTCTTTTACTAATTTATGTCTAATTACATCTTTATCATCAAAATAAATAAATGCAATCCCTTTAACATCTTTTAAAGTTAGTATAGCTTCTTTTAAACCAGAAATTTGTCTTCTTGGCAAATCAATTTGACCAGGATCACCATTAATTATAAATCGCGCACTTTTACCCATTCTTGTTAAAAACATCTTCATTTGGCTATGGGTTGTATTTTGTGCTTCATCCAAAATAACAAATGCATCATCTAAAGTTCTACCTCTCATAAATGCTAACGGAGCAATTTCAATAATTCCCTTTTCAATGTATGAATCTAACTTTTCAAAAGGAATCATATCTCTCAGTGCATCATATAGAGGTCTCATATATGGATCTAATTTTTCTTTTAAATCACCTGGTAAAAATCCTAAATTCTCACCAGATTCAACTGCTGGTCTTGTTAAAACTATCCTTCTAACTTCTTTTTCTTTTAATGCTTTAACAGCCAATGCAACAGCAGTATACGTTTTCCCAGTTCCTGCTGGTCCAATTGCAAAAAGCATATCGTTCTTCGCCATTTTATCAACCATTTTTCGCTGATTAACAGTCTGTGCTTTTATTAATCTGCCACTCACACCATGAACTAAAACATCATCACCGTATTTTGATGCTTTTTGTTCTTTACCATTTGAAGTTAAAATGTGCTCAATACTATTCTCATCTAACTTATTGTATTTATTAAAATAGTTAATAAGCATTGTTAAGCGTTTCTCAAATTCATCTAAAATTTCAGGTTCACCGTATGCTTTTAAACTATTGCCTCTAGCAACAATTTTAAGTTTTGGGTAATATTTTTTTAAAATTTCAACATGGGAATTTTGAGTTCCAAATAAATCGTTTGGGTTTATCTCTGTCAGTTCAATAATGCGCTCGTTCAAATGATAAAAGTTGTTAAGTTTAAATAAAATTTAGATTTCTATTAACCGAATAAATGATTAGATTTGTAAACAAATTTAATTATATCAAGTTACAAAACTTGAATGATTTAAAATAAGTTTTAAACATTTTATTAAGGTGTTTTTTTAAGATTTATCACAAAAATTGCAAATCAATTTATGTCAATTATAACGCTTACTACTGATTTTGGAATAAAAGACCATTTTGTTGGGGCTGTAAAAGGCACTATTTACAGTGAACTTCCTGACGCTAGGATTGTTGATATTTCACATAAAATCTCGCCATTCAACATAACAGAAACTGCATATATATTAAAAAATGCCTATAAAAGTTTTCCAAATGGAAGCATTCATATAATCGGTGTAGATTCTGAATTAAATGAAGAAAACAACCATATTGCTTTGCTTTTGGACAATCATTATTTTATTTGCCCAAATAACGGTGTAATTTCCTTACTTGCATCAGAAATAAAGCCTGAAAAAATTGTTGAAATTAATATTCATGACAGAGTTGAAACAAGTTTTCCTGTATTAGATGTATTTGTTAAAGTTGCCTGCCACATTGCACGTGGTGGCAAATTAGAAATAATTGGCAAAACTATCCCTGACTTTGTAAGAATAGTTGAATTACAACCTACAATTTCCTCTGATAATAACTCCATAAATGGAAATATAATTTATGTTGATAATTACGGAAACTCAATAAGCAATATAAGTAAAAAAATATTTCAGGAAGTTGGAAAGGGACGTGATTTTGAAGTAAATGCAAATCGTTATATTTTTAAAAAAATTGTATCAAAATATAGTGATATAGTTGATTTTTCAATTCCAAAAGATCAACGTCAAAAAGATGGAACAAGACTAGCTATTTTTAATACTGCAAATTATTTAGAAATTGCTATGTACAGAAGTAATTTAGATACAGTTGGAGGCGCATCATCCCTACTTGGTTTAAGTTATAGAGATATAATTACCGTTAAATTTATCTAAATTATGTTTATCAGAATTGTAAAAATGACTTTTGACTCCACTAAAGTTGATATATTCCTTGAAAATTTCAATAAAAACAAAGAAAAAATACGAAATTTTGAAGGTTGCCGTTTATTAGAATTATATAGAGATAAAAACACACCAATTATATTTTTTTCTTATAGTTACTGGGATTCAGAGAAACAACTAGAAAACTATAGAAATTCTGAATTGTTTAAAGCGGTTTGGGCCAAAACCAAAGTCCTTTTTTCAGACAAACCAGAAGCATGGAGTGTTGATAAATTTGAAAGTTTACAATAATTATGATTTCAATTCTAAAAAAAGAACTTAATTCATTCTTCTCATCACCAGTTGGTTATTTAGTAATTGGAGTTTATTTAGTAATTAACGGTTTATTTTTATGGGTTTTTGAAGGTGATTTTAATATTTTGCATGCAGGTTTTGCAGATTTAAATAGTTACTTTTTTTTAGCGCCTTGGATTTTCATTTTTCTAATTCCTGCAATTACAATGCGTAGCTTTTCTGATGAAGTAAATTCAGGAACTATTGAAATTTTAAAAACAAAACCAATTACAATTTGGCAAATTATTTTTGGAAAATATTTTGGCTCATTAATTTTAGTAATTATAGCAATAATACCAACTTTAATATATGTATATAGTATTTACAACCTTGGAAACCCAATTGGAAACCTATCTTTTGGAACAACTCTAGGTTCTTTTATTGGTTTATTATTTTTAGTAAGTGCATATACTGCAATTGGTATTTTTTCCTCAACGCTTTCAAAAAATCAAATTGTATGCTTTTTAATAGGCGTATTTTTTTGTTTTTTCTTGTATTATGGTTTTGAAGCTTTAGCAAGTTATAACTTGCTAGGAAATTTAGATTATACTATTCAAAATCTTGGAATGAGTGAACATTTTAGTAGTATTGGTAAAGGTGTTATTGACACAAGAGACCTTATATATTTCTTTTCAATTACTTTTCTATTTTTATTTTTAACTAACATAAAAATTCAGAATGAAAAGTAATTATAGCAAAACTACCTTCTTATTAATTGGCGTATTCCTATTAAATTTTTGGGGATCAAAAGTGTATAAACGATTTGATTTAACTGAAGATAGTAGATATTCACTTTCTAAAACAACTGTTAATATTGCCAATAAGGTTGAAGATATTATTCTTATAAAAGTGTATTTACAAGGAGATTTTCCTGCTGAATTTAAAAGATTACAAACAGAAACTAAATTACATTTAGAAGAGTTAAAATCAATAAATAATAAAATTCAATTTAAATTTATTAACCCTTCAGAAATTAGTGAAGAACTTATAAAAAGTGGATTAGAACCTAGCAGTTTACAAGTTCAGGAAGATGGGAAACTCTCAGAAATAATACTATTCCCTTGGGCAGTTGTAAATGCAGGAAATAAAACAGAAAAGGTACCTTTATTAAAAGATATTTTTTCTAATTCACAAGATGAGCAATTGGAAAGTTCTATTCAAAATTTAGAATATGCTTTTGCAAATGCCATTCATAAAGTCATTAGTGAAAAGTATAAGAAAATTGCCATTATAAGAGGTAATGGCGAATTAAGTGATATTTATATTACTGATTTTTTACGCAAACTAAATGAATATTATTTATTAGCTGAATTTACATTAGATTCTGTGTCTTCTCAGCCTCAAAAAACACTTTTTGATGTATCTAAATTTGATTTAGCAATTATAGCCAAGCCAACTGAAAAATTTTCTGAACAAGAAAAATTTACATTGGATCAATTTATAATGAATGGTGGGAAATCTTTATGGATGATTGATAATGTTCAAGCTGAGCTAGACAGTATGCAGCAAACAGGAGAAACATTAGCGTTCCCAAGAGATTTAAATTTAACTGATTTTTTCTTTAATTATGGTGTTAGAATTAATCATGATTTAATTTCAGATTTATACTGTTCTCAAATTCCATTGGCTACAGGAAATTTAGGAAATCAAACTCAATTTTCTCAATTTCCTTGGCCTTATTTCCCTTTGCTAAACTCTAAAAATAACCATTCTATTAACAATAATATTGAGGCTGTTAATTTAAAGTTTGCAAACAGTATTGACACACTAAACAATAATATCAAAAAATCAATTTTACTACAAAGCTCTCCTCTCTCAAAAACTGATGGAACACCTTCAATTATAACTTTAACATCCATTTCTGAAACTCAAAAAAAAGAAAACTACAATAATGGTAATAAATCTGTTGCTGTATTATTAGAAGGGGAATTTAAATCGGCTTATAACGGAAGAGTAAAACCATTTAAAACCTTAAAACCAATTGAAATTGGTGTGAAAAATAAAATGATTGTCATTTCTGATGGAGATATTATTGCGAATGAAATTTCTAAAGGTCAACCTTTAGAATTAGGAGTTAATAAATGGACAAACCAAAGATACGGCAACAAAGAATTTTTATTAAATTCAGTAAATTATTTATTGGATGATATTGGGTTATTAGATGTTCGTTCTAAAAAAGTAAAAATTAATTTTTTAGACAAACAAAGAGCATATGAAGAATCCAAAAAATGGCAACTCATTAATATAGCATTCCCTTTAATTTTACTTTGTGTTTTTGGTTTTTTCTTTAATTACTACAGAAAGAAAAAATTCCACTAAAAGATTAAATTTCAGTTCTTAAAGATTTGTTAAAATTAGAAGTCTTCAAAAAAAAGGCTATTTTAGTGTTATATTTGATATTAACTTAAAATAATACTATTATGCTAAAAAAATTAACATTCTTATTAATGATTGTTGGAGCTATTTCAACATCAAACGCACAAATTAAAACGCCTCAACCTAGCCCTTCTGCAAAAATGGAGCAAGTTGTTGGATTAACAAATGTAACGTTAGAATATTCTCGTCCTGCAATGAGAGGAAGAACAATTTTTGGAGATTTAGTTCCATATGGTCAAGTTTGGAGAACTGGAGCAAATGCAAACACTAAAATTACCTTTGATACTAACGTAACCATTGCTGGTCAAGAGTTAAAAAAAGGTACCTATGCAGTTTATACTATTCCAAATGAAAAATCTTGGGATGTGATTTTTTATAGTGATTCAAATAATTGGGGAACACCTCAAAAATGGGATGACACTAAAGCAGCTGTAAAAACAACAATTGAAGTTTACGAAATGCCAATGAAAATAGAATCATTTACAATGACTTTTGATGATTTAGCAACAGGATCAGCAGTTTTAGGAATACTTTGGGAGAATGTATATGTAGGTGTAAAATTTGAAGTGCCAACAGATATTATTACTTCAAAAAGTATAGAAACTGTTATGGCAGGTCCATCTGGTAATGATTATTTTCAAGCGGCCACCTATTATCATACTGAAGGTAAAGATTTAAAACAAGCTTTGGCTTGGATGCAAAAAGCTACTGCTGGTGAAAACCCTCCATTCTGGTATTTACGTAGAATGAGCTTAATTCAGGCGGATTTAGGAGATAAAAAAGGTGCTATTGCAACTGCACAAAAATCATTGGCTGCAGCTGAAAATGCAAAAAATGATGATTATGTTAAAATGAATAAAGAATCAATAGCTGCTTGGCAGAAATAACTATGAAAAAATTAAAATTAACAGTTGCTATACTACTGCTAACTACTGTCGTATTTGCTCAAAAAAGCCCAAGAAAACAAATTAGCGGAACTATTGGACATGTATCTGTAGATATAGATTATGGAGCACCAAGTGTAAGAGATAGAGTTATTTGGGGAGAACTTGTTAAGTACAATGAAGTTTGGAGAGCAGGAGCTAATGAAAATACTACTATTTCATTTGATGAAAAAGTTACTATTAGTGGTAAAACAATTTACGCTGGTAAATATGGTTTTTTTATAATTCCTAATGATTCAAAAGACTGGACGTTGATTTTAAGCAGTGAAAATGATGCTTGGGGCTCTAATTCCTATAGCGAAATGGATGATGTTTTAAGGCTACATGTAAAACCAGAACTTGTTGATGAAAATCAAGAGGAATTGAGTTATAGTTTAACTAAAGATGGAATTACTATTGCTTGGGAAAAAGTGAGATTATTTATTCCTGTTAAATAAGCGGTTATTTATTATAAAAAAAAGCACCTACTAGGTGCTTTTTTTTATAATAAATCTTTTTTAGTTGTAAGTGTTTGAATAAAAATTGCAATTAACATTACCAAACTACAACCAAACAAATTTAACCACAAATAAGGCATCCAATCAAACCACCAACCTATAATAACAATTCCCTGAGTTATTATTGCAGCAACAAAAACAGCATTGCTCTTTACATATTTTATAAAAAATGCCAATAAAAAAATACCTAAAACATTTCCATAAAATATAGAACCTATTATATTCACCAATTGTATTAAATTATCAAATAAATTTGCAACACAAGCCACTGAAATTGCAATTAATCCCCAAATTAATGTGAACCATTTGGATGCTTTTACATAATGTGCATCAGTTTTTTCGTCACTAATATTTCTTTTATATAAATCAATTGCCGTAGTGCTTGCCAAAGCATTTAATTCAGAAGCTGTACTAGACATTGCAGCAGATAATATTACTGCTAGCAACAAACCTATTAATCCGCGTGGTAAATTATTAAGAATAAAATGGATGAAAACATAATCTTTGTCATTGGTTTCAATAGATGGATTCGCTTTTTTTATAATTGCCTTTGCCTCGTCTCTATTTTCAATTTCTAAATCATTAATTTGTTGAATATTTTCAATCAACCTTGGATTCATTAGCTCATTTCCATATTTTAAATTTGCTACATATTTTAGCTTCTCAATTTCAGCATGTTTATTTTCCAAAGTTTTATATTCTTCAGCATAAACAGATTTTTTAACGGCTTCATTAGCAAGAGGATTAAAATTTAAAGGTGAGGAATTAAACTGATAAAAAACAAAAACCATAACACCAACTAACAATATAAAAAACTGCATTGGAACCTTTAACAAACCGTTAAAAACAAGACCTAATTGCATTTCCTTAACAGATTTACCAGATAAATAACGTTGAACCTGACTTTGATCTGTTCCAAAATATGATAAAGCTAAAAATGAACCTCCAATAATTCCGCTCCAAAATGTATAACGATTTTCAAAATTAAAAGAGAAATCTAAAATTTCCATTTTACCACTAGCTCCAGCTATTTTCAATGCTTCAGTAAAGGAAATATCTTCAGGTAAATAACTCACAATTAAATAAAAAGCAACAAACATTCCTGCAAAAATTACAGTCATTTGCTGCTTTTGAGTAACACTAACTGCCTTTGTTCCACCAGAAACAGTATAAATAATTACTAAAACTCCAATAATGATATTTAGCAAAGTTAAATTCCAACCTAAAACAGCAGATAAAATAATTGCAGGTGCAAAAATGGTAATACCTGCAGCCAATCCTCGCTGAATTAAAAATAAAATTGCGGCTAAACTTCTTGTTTTTAAATCGAATCTTGATTCTAAATATTCATAAGCGGTATAAACTTTAAGCCTATGATAAATAGGAATGAAAACCAAACAAATTACAACCATTGCAATTGGTAAGCCAAAATAAAATTGCACAAACCCCATTCCGCTATGAAAAGCTTGACCAGGAGTAGATAAAAAGGTAATTGCACTTGCTTGCGTTGCCATTACAGACAAACCTATTGTCCACCACCTAGCTTCACTCCCACCTTTAATATAATCGCTTACATTTTTACTTCCTCTTGTTTTATAGGCTCCGTAAGAAACAATAAAAAGTAATGTTCCAATAAGTACAATCCAATCAACTTGTTGCATAGTTTATGAGAAAATTTCCATTAAAATATAAAATACTAAAATGTAAAATGCATTTGCAATTAACACTGTAGTATATTCACTTTTCCAACTATATTTTTGATTGTCCATCTTAATTCTTTAATGTTTTTTTATCTAATTTTTTACCAACAGATAACATATTAGCAAATAATTTATAAGCTCCAATAACACCTGCAGGCAACTCTCTAAAGAAACTTAAGCCTGTATATATAAAATTTCCTTTCCCAAATTTAGCAATTAATAAACTTCCATTACTTTCTTTTTCATTTTTATCGTTCATACTTAAAATTGGTTCAAAATTAGCATCCCATTCACTTGGGAAATATAAACCTCTTTCCTGAACCCAACCTTCAAAATCTGATGAATTAATTTTATTTGGAAAATTTAATAATGGATGCGCAGGATTAATTATTCTAACTTCAGCATCTTCCTCTGTAACTCTTTCTCTTGAGAGTTTTAATGGAAATGGTGCAACTTCATCCACAATCAATCTAAAATTAGTATTGTATTGAACAATTAAAGTTCCACCATTTTCAACATATTGATGTAAATTTTTCTGATAAAATTTAGCTCTGTCATTAGTGTTATAAGCTCTAATCCCCAGAACTACAGCATCAAAATTCGCTAATTTATCTTCCGTAATTTCATCCTCTTTTAACTCTACAACAGTATATCCTATTTGTCTTAAGCTTGTAGGAATTTCATCACCAGCTCCTTGAATATAACCTATAAGTTGCCCTTGTTTTTCAATATTTAAACGCACAACCTTAACTTCAGAAGGCATTATTACAGATTGAAAAGGAATGTGATTGTAATCTATTTCAATAAGTTCATTGGTATAAATTTTATCACCTATTTCAACTATTGGAGAAATAAGCCCTTCAGATTGATTTTTAGGAGGAAAAACTTCAAATTGAAATATTTGTCCTCTCCTTTTTGAGCCAATTTAAATGGAATACTTTCCGGTAAAACTTTCCAGTTTTCTGGATAACAGATTGATAATTTTCCAGTTAAATTATCCTTTTCACTTTTTACTTTTAAAGCTATTTTTTGAGAATTTTCATCAGAAAATATAATTACTTTTTCACTGAAATTGGCTGAAACTTCTGGAAGAATTTCAAATGGTTTATACACTTCACCTTTAACAGCATCATTATATTTATAAACAACTTCTTTTGAAATTGGAATTTCAACTCCATTAAAAATAATGGTAAACTTAGCTAAAACAAAACGTGGCGTTTCTGGTAAACTAATTAAATCTTTATTTTCAACAGTATACATTCCTAAAGTTCCTTTTTTTGCTAACCAATAAGGTGAAGTAAATGCTGTGTTTTCTGGTATTTCAATTTCTACAGAAGTATTAAAAGGCTGGTTAAATTCTAATAAAACATTTTTTTGTTCTTCAATATTTAATGGTTGAATAGCAATTGATTTTAACGTTGCCAAATAATTACTTCTATTAATAACCTCAATTTTTATCGAACTTTTAGCGCTTAAAGTTGTTGAAGAATTTGTAGAAACAGCTTCTAAATATATACCTGAACAAGCCATAATAATTTCACTTATTTCTTTTAATTTAATTGCTTTCCAATGCTCATCTTTTAAATTTCGTATTAATTTATAGGCTTCAACCAGTTTAGGAATACTTGCAGAAGGATTTTTAAAATTAAATTCATCATCAACTTTTTGAATTAGTTTTCCGACTGCTTTTCCTCCTTCAACTCTATTCCAAGAAGTATCAATACCATCAAAAATGGTTTTATTAGTTGGAAAATCACCTTTTAAAAATTCTAAATACTCTATTTGACTACCTCTAGAGCCGGTACTTCCAAACCCTTGGGATTGATGCTGACTTCTACTTAAAGATGCAATTTCTCCATTTGATAACCCCTTATTTTGAAAAAAGGAACCTACTTCAACACTTAATAAATTTGTTTTATCAGCCTTTTTAAAATTCTCTTCACTTCCATAAAACCACCACGAAGTATTAAAAAACAACCGCTTTGGTTTCCAACTCTTGTCATTTTTTAAGTATGTTTTATAGGTGCTATCAAACGCTAAATCAAATGCTTCAACACTTAGCATTGCTGATGATGTATGATGCCCATGAGTACTCCCTGGAGTATTTGCATTAAATCTATTTACAATAACATCTGGTTTAAATTTTCTAATTACCGCAACAACATCTTTTAAAACTTCGTCTTTATTCCAAATATCCAAAGTCTCATCCGGATGATTAGAATACCCAAAATCATTTGCTCTCGTAAAAAACTGTTCTCCACCATCTATTTTCCTTGCAGCCAATAATTCTTCAGTTCTAATAACACCTAATAATTCTCTTAATTCAGGTCCAACTAAATTTTGACCTCCATCTCCTCTCGTAATACTTAAATAAGCTGTTCGTGCTTTTAAATCATTGGCAAAATATGAAATTAGCCTTGTATTTTCATCATCAGGATGTGCTGCTAAATACAGTACCGAACCTAAAAAATTAAGTTTTCTTATAGACTCATAAATATCACCAGATGTAGGTTTTAAAGGTGCCTGAGCAAAGGATAAAAAAATATTGAAAATTGAAATAAATAGTAGTAAAAATATTTTTTTCATAAAGAGTAGCGATTATTAAGTAGATAAACAAATATAAAATTTAATTATTAGGGTGCTAATTATATTAACAGATATTAACATAACTATAACTAATATTTAGTAAAAAAAACTAATAAAAAGTGTTCACAAACACTAAAAAGTGTTAATAAATAACATTTTTTAAAACAACATATTTAGAATATATTTGTAACTCATACCATTAAAATAAATCGTAAATGAAATTTATAGTATCAAGTAGTCAATTATTAAAACAACTTCAAGTATTAGGAGGGGTAATAAACAATAGCAATACCTTACCTATTTTAGATAATTTCTTGTTCGAATTAAAACAAAACGAATTAAAAATTTCTGCATCAGATTTAGAAACAACAATGAGCACCATTATTGAAGTAGAATCTAATTCTGAAGGTTCTGCAGCAATTTCAGCACGTTTACTATTAGATACGTTAAAAACATTTCCAAATCAGCCTTTAACATTTAAAACTGAAGAAAATAATACAATTGAAATTAGCTCAAGTCACGGAAAATATGATATGGCTTATTTTGAAGGAAGTGAATTCCCTAAAGCTGTATCAATTGAATCTCCAAGTAGTACAATTGTACCTGGTGATGTTTTAGCCACTGCAATTTCAAAAACAATTTTTGCTGCTGGAAATGATGACTTAAGACCTGTAATGAGTGGTGTATTTTTTCAATTTAGTAATGATGGTTTAACATTTGTAGCAACAGATGCTCACAAATTAGTAAAATATACAAGAACAGATGTTAACGCAAATACATCAGCAGAATTTATTATGCCTAAAAAACCTTTAAATTTATTGAAAGGAATTTTAGCTGGTTCTGAAAGTGATGTAACTATTGAATATAATAATTCAAACGCAAAATTTATATTTGACAATGTGGTATTGGTTTGCAGATTAATTGATGGTAAATACCCTAATTATGAAGCTGTTATACCTAAAGAAAACCCAAATAAACTAACTGTTGACAGAGGTACTTTTTTAAATTCAGCACGCCGTGTTTCAATTTTCTCAAGCAAAACAACTCATCAAATCCGCTTAAAAATGGCAGGAACTGAACTAAATATTTCTGCAGAAGATATTGATTATTCAAATAAAGCAGAAGAACGTTTGGTTTGCGAATATCAAGGAGATGATATGCAAATAGGATTTAACTCTCGTTTTTTAACTGAAATGTTAAGTAATTTAAATTCAAACGAAGTTTTAATTGAAATGAGTTTACCAAATAGAGCAGGAATTTTAACTCCTATTGATGGTGTTGATGAAGGTGAATTTATTACCATGTTGGTAATGCCAGTAATGCTAAATAGCTAAATACTTTATACTTCCAAGAGTACACTATTTTACACCAAATAATTAAAGCCACAGCTATTTAGTTGTGGCTTTTTTGTTTAAACTTCTTATATAAAGGAAATGATAATTCAACAATTTATTGTTCAAATTTATTATTTAAGAATAGTAAAAATCTGTTTTTTACGACTATTTAAAATAAAACTATTTTGTTAGGTAATGATTAAAATCATATATATTTAGAATTAAATTCCTTAATTTTTTGAATTCAACTACATAGTTATGGACTCAAACGATAAAAAAGTAAATTTATTAGCTACAAAGTTTGTAATTCTACTTAACAAACAAGAAGCTTTAAACAAAGAGATTAGTTCATTAAAAAATGAAATTGACAATTTAAAAAATATCAGTTCTGATGTTAAAGAAAAACCTTCTCCCCAAGAAAAATATAACCCAATTGAAACGAAAACTTATAAATCTATAGAAGGATTTCCAAAACAAAAAACTGATAATTTAACTATCGAACCTGCAAAAGTTAAACGACAAAAATTTATTTTAAAAAAACCAACAATAAAAAGTGATATTGAAAAATTTATTGGTGAAAATTTAATAAACAAAATAGGGATCATTGTCATAATTATTGGAGTTTCAATTGGAGCCAAATATGCAATTGATAATAATTTAATAAGTCCTACAATTAGAATTATACTGGGATATTTAGTTGGTTTAGGGCTATTTATATTTGCTCTAAAATTAAAAGAAAATTACAAACAATTTAGTGCTGCTTTATACAGTGGTGCAATGGCAATCATCTATTTTATAACTTATGCAGCTTTTTCTTACTATTCTCTATTCCCTTCTGCAGTTGCTTATTCTATTATGGTAATTACAACAGTTTTAACTGTGTTTGGAGCCTTAAAATATGACAAACAAGTTATAGCTCATATTGGACTTGTAGGATCTTATTCTATTCCTTTTTTGTTAAGTAAGGAAGCTAGAGAATTTGATATTTTATATATTTATGTTGCAATTATTAATATTGGAATTCTATTTATTTCCTTTAAAAAATCTTGGAAATTAATTTATTATACGGCGTTTATTTTAACATGGAGCATCGTATTATTAGGCTACTTTTCATCTGTTAATTCTGAAATTGAGACTGCCTCAAATTTAGTCTTCGCAACAGTATTTTTCACCATTTTTTATGCAATAATTTTAGCTTATAAATCAATAAATAAAGAACTATTTAAGGCTGAAGATGTATTTTTAATTCTATTAAACTCATTTATTTTTTATGGTATTGGGTATTCAATTATTCTAAATCAATATCAATCTGAAGCATATTTAGGGTTATTCACTTTAACCAATGCTATTTTTCATTTAGGTGTATGCTCCATAATTTATTTTAAGAATTTAGTTGACAAAAATTTATATTATTTAGTTCTAGGTTTAGCAATTACATATATAACTATTGCTATCCCTGTTGAATTAAATGGGAATTGGGTAACCTTACTATGGGGAGCAGAATCTGTGCTATTATTTTGGATAGGTAGAACAAAAAAAGTAAACTTTTATGAATATTTTTCTTATCCACTCATTATTCTAACTTTTTTAAGTTTAGCAAAAGATTGGAATAATTTATTTGTGGATGTTAATAACTTCAACAACCAAGTTAACATAGATCCAATTTTCAACATTTACTTTTTAACTGGATTGTTTTCATCGGTATTCTTTGGAATAATCACATATTTAAGTAGAAAAACAACAATTTCTACATCAATCTCAAATAATAAATATCTATACCAAATAGTTACTTATGGAATCCCAATTATTTTTATAATAACACTTTATGCAACTTTTAGAAATGAAATTGCAGCTTATTGGGAACAATTGTATAATAATTCTAAAACTTCTATAGAGGATCCAAATGGATATGAATCAAAAATATTCAATTATGATTTAATAAAATTTGAATCAATTTATTTATTTATCTATACCTTTTTGTTTATAGGTTTCTTATCAATTTTTAATATAACGAAAATAAAAAATAAAAAATTAGGAGTAATAATGTTCTTACTTTCTAAGGTAACTATATTTTTCTTTCTAATAAGTGGTTTATATACATTAGGCGAGTTAAGAGAGAGTTATTTATCCACAAACTTAAATTCTGAATATTCTGTTGGAATTTTTCACCTATTAATTAGGTACATTTCTTTTGGCTTTCTTGCTGGTTTACTGGTGATTAACTTTAAATCAATGAAACAGCTCTCTGTAATTCAAAACTTAAAACTCTATTTTGAACTGTTTCTAACTATTACAATTCTTTGGGCTTTAAGTAGTGAGCTAATTCACTGGATGGATATTGGAAATTCTTCAGAATCTTATAAGTTAGGTTTAAGTATTTTCTGGGGGATTTATTCTTTAATCTTGATAGCTTTAGGAATCTGGAAAAATCTAAAACATTTAAGGATATTAGCATTTGTAGTTTTTGGATTTACACTTATAAAACTATTCTTTTATGATATCACTCATTTAGATACTATTTCAAAGACTATTGTTTTTGTTTCTTTAGGAATATTACTTCTTATCATTTCATTTTTATATAATAAATACCAGAAAAAAATTAATTCATAATAAGTTCTATAGAATTAAATCTAAACAATTCCAATGCTAAAGAAGTGCTTTCAAAATGTAATAACTAAAGAACAATACCTAGTAAAATTTAGGATTATTTTAATACAAAATATTTAAAATACTAATCTACAACTTATTTTAGCCTAACTAAATAGAGTAGGAATTTTAACTCCTATCAATGGTGTTAATGAAGACGAATTTATTACTATGATTGAAATGCACGTAATGCTAAATAGCGAATTGCAACTCAAAAAATTGAATATGAAAATCCGCTTTTAGCAGATTTTTTTGTATCATTGTTTAAATCTTTTGTATGAATTTTTTGGCACATTTATATCTTTCAAAAAGCAATGAAAATATTATAATAGGTAATTTTATTGCAGATGCTGTGAAAGGTAAAAAGTATAATAATTATCCAAAAGAAATAAAAGCAGGGATTTTATTACACAGAGAAATAGATAATTATACTGACAATCATCCAATTGTAAAAAAAAGTAAGCGCCGTTTAAATGAGAGATACAGGCATTACAATGGTGTAATAATTGATATCTTATATGATCATTTTTTAGCAAAAAATTGGAAAAAATACTCTGAAATCCCGTTGAATATTTATGCAAAAAACATTTATTCATTTTTAGAAAAAAACAATGAAGCACTTCCGTTAAGAGCGCAAAACATGCTACCTTATATGATTGAATTTAACTGGTTAGTTAGTTACGCTTCAGTTAATGGAATAGCACGAGTTTTAACAGGAATGAATAAAAGAACAAAAGGAATTTCACAAATGGATTTGGCAATTGAAGATTTAAAACTTCATTACAATGAATTTGAAGAAGATTTTACTTCATTTTTTATTGATTTAATTGAATTTTCAACAATAAAAACTAACTTATTATTATCAAAATGAAAAGACTAATATCCATTTTATGTTTATCATTTTTAATGATTCAATGCAAAACAAATTCCATCCAAAAAACTCAAAAAAATAATATTATTGGACTTGTAACCGATAGTGCAATGGTAGTTTCTGCAAGAGAAGAAGCTTCGAAAATTGGGGTTTCAATTTTAAAAAAAGGAGGCAATGCATTTGATGCCATGATAGCAACTGAACTTGCCTTAGCTGTTGCCTATCCTTTTGCTGGAAATATTGGTGGAGGAGGATTTATGGTATATAGAACAAATGATGGAAAAACTGGCGCTTTGGATTATAGAGAAAAAGCTCCAAAAGCAGCTACAAAGAATATGTATTTGAATGAGAATGGTTATATTATAGAAGGGAAAAGTACTCTTGGAGCATTAGCAATTGGGATTCCAGGAACTATTGACGGCCTTTTTAAAGTTCACAAAAAATTTGGAACATTGCCATTTTCAGAATTAATTCAACCAGCAATTGATTTAGCTTATACGGGTGTAATTGTAACTCAAAAACAATCAGAAAGAATTCAAAAATATAGGCCGTATTTTAGTAAAGCAAATGATACTATAATTCTTCTTGATTCTGATTGGAAAACAAATGACACAATTAAATATTTTCAGTTAGCAAAAACATTAGAAAGGATAAGAGATAATGGAAGAGATGGTTTTTATAAAGGAGAAACTGCCAATATTTTAGTTAATTATGTTCAAAAATTAGGTGGAATAATTTCAAAAAAAGATTTGGAAGCTTATGAAGCTAAATGGAGAGTCCCAATTGAATTTACCTATAAAAATTTAAAAATTATTTCAATGTCTCCTCCTTCAAGTGGCGGAATATGTAACGCACAAATTTTTAAAGCAATTGAACCATTTCATATTGCAAATTACGGGCATAACTCATTAAAATCAATTCAATTAATTACAGAAGCCGAAAGAAGAGCATATGCTGACAGATCCTTTTATTTAGGTGATCCTGATTTTGTAACAATTCCTATTGACACATTAATTTCATCCGAATATACTCAAAAGAGAATGATCGATTTTTCTTGGGAAAAAGCAACACTTTCTTCAAATGTAAAACATGGTAAAATTACAGGTTTTGAAAGTGATGAAACTACACATTATTCAATTGTAGACAGTTATGGAAACTCAATCTCTGCAACTACAACTTTAAATGGGGCTTATGGTTCAAAAGTATTTGTTCTCCAAGGTGGTTTTTTTTTAAATAATGAAATGGATGATTTTAGCTCTAAACCAGGAACTGCAAATATGTTTGGTTTAATTGGAGCAGAAGCCAATGCTATTGCACCAGAAAAAAGAATGTTAAGCTCAATGACACCAACCATAGTTGAAAAGGATAATAAATTTTATATGTCTGTTGGTTCTCCTGGAGGATCTACTATTATTACCTCAGTAATGCAAACAATTTTAAATGTGTATGAATTTGAAATGGGAATGCAAGAAGCTGTAAATGCACCACGTTTTCATCATCAATGGTTACCAGATGTTATAACCATGGAGCCAATAGGATTTAATTCAACATTAATTGAACAATTAGAACAAAAAGGTTATAATATTAAACAGGAGAACTCCACTATAATTGGAAAAGTTGATGCTATTTTGAAATTAAAAAATGGAAAATTAGAAGGTGGTGCAGACTACAGAGGAGATGATACAGCAATAGGTTTTTAATAAATATTCAATATAAAAAATGAAATCAAATACTATAACTACAGGGATTTTAAAGGCTATTGCAATAATAGCAGGGGTGTTATTATTAGTTTACTTTTTATATAAAGTACAATCTGTACTCATATATATAGCTATTTCTGCTGTAATTTCATTAATCGGAAGTCCAATAATTCGGTTTTTAAAAACCCGTTTAAAATTCCCAAACACATTAGCAGTTTTTACAACTATGCTATTCTTTATTGCAATTTTAGTGAGTTTAATAAGTTTGTTTATTCCATTAATTATTAAACAAGGTGAAAATTTATCCTTACTAAATATAGAGCAATTACAATATACTTTTGCGCATTTATTAAATCAAATAAATGATTATTTTTTAGCTCAAAATATTGATATTTTAAATGAATTAAAAAATGCGGATTTATTCAAAAACATAACCGCTATTCCCAATTTACTAAATTCAGTGATTGGAACTCTTGGAAATTTAAGCATCGGATTATTTTCAGTAATTTTTATTTCTTTCTTTTTAATGAAAGACACACATATTATGGAAAACTCCTTATATGTATTAGTGCATGATAAAAGTGAAAGCAAGCTAAGAAATTCTATAAAGACCATACATCATTTGCTATCAAGATATTTTATAGGATTGGTTTTTCAAATTACAATTGTATTTATTATTTACATAATTACACTTTTAATATTTGGAATTGAAAATGCTTTGGTTATTGCTTTTTTATGTGCCTTATTAAATTTAATTCCATACATAGGCCCAATATTTGGTGGGCTTTTAATGCTTTTTTTAACAATGAGCAGCAACATTGGATTGGATTTTCAGACTGTAATTTTGCCTACAGCTATGTATGTAATGATGGGATATATTTTGGCGCAATTGATAGATAATTTTATAAGTCAACCATTAATTTTTTCAAATAGCGTAAAGTCACATCCTTTAGAAATATTTTTAATAATAATAATTGGCGGAATTTTATTTGGTGTAACAGGAATGATAGTAGCAATACCAACATATACTGCCATTAAAGTTATTTTAAAGGCATTTTTGGCAGATAATAAAATTGTTAAATCATTGACTAAAGATTTATAATATATGAACACTTACATTGCGCTTTTAAGAGGAATTAATGTTTCTGGCCATAACAAAATCAAAATGGTTGATTTACAGAAATTGTTTATACATATGGGACATAGCAATGTTTTAACTTATATACAAAGCGGTAATGTAATTTTTTCTTCTGAAGAAATTAACATCTCAACATTAGAACAAACTATAATTCATGAAATTGAAAAACAGTTTAACTATGTTATTAAAGTTTTAGTTTTAAAAAAAAATGAATTAGAAAAAATTTTTAATTTCAATGCATTTGCAGACATTCATGAATTAGATTTTAAAAAAGTAGGTGTTACCATCTTACAAGAAAAACCAACCGATGAAGGAATTGAAAAGGTACAATCTATAGCTGCTGATGATGAAAAATTAATTTTTAAAGAAAAAGCCCTCTATTTATATTGCCCTAGTGGCTTTGGAAGAACAAAACTTTCTAATAATAATATTGAAGCCAAACTAAAAATGGCAGCGACATCTAGAAATTGGAATACAATTACAAAACTTGTAGAACTAAGTAATTCATAATTTGAATTTAAACATTTTAAATACCGAAGCTCAAGATTTTATAAATTCAAATTTAAAATCTGATTTAACTAAACTAATACTAAAAGGAAGTCCTTTTAAAGATATTACAATACAAGAAATTGCGGAACAAATTGTTACAAAAAGTAAATGCGAACACAAGTTACCAAGTTGGTTTTCAACAAAAAATATCTATTATCCCAATAAATTAAATATTGAACAAACATCTTCAGAAATTACAGCAAATTATAAAGCGAATTTACTTCAAGGAAATTCGTTAATTGATGTTTCTGGAGGTTTTGGAGTTGATTCTTTTTATTTTGCACAAAAGTTTAAACAAGTAACACATTGTGAACTAAATAAGGGGCTCTCAGAAATTGTAACTCACAATTTTAAACAATTACAAATTAAAAATATTGAAACTTATATTGGAGATGGCTTATTATTTTTAAAAGAAACAACTCAAAATTTTGATTGGATTTATGTGGATCCTTCAAGAAGAAATGATAGTAAAGGTAAAGTGTTTTTATTAGAAGACTGCACGCCAAACCTTCCAGAAAATTTGGATTTATTTTTCCAAAAAACGACTCATATTTTCATTAAAGTTTCGCCAATTTTAGATTTAACAAGTGTAGTTAACGAACTAAAATTTGTAAAAGAAATTCATATTATTGCCATTGATAATGAAGTAAAAGAATTATTACTTATTTTAGAGAAAAATTACACACAATTAACTAACATACATACGGTTAACATTCAAAAAAATAGTGTTCAAAAATTTAAATTTGTATTTAAAGAAGAGGTGAATGCTACTTTTTCAGAACCAAAAAAATATCTTTTTGAACCTAATTCAGCCATTTTAAAAGCAGGTGGATTTTCACAAATTTCTGAACAATTAAAGATTGATAAATTACATCCTCACTCCCATTTATATACTTCAATTAATTACATTGATTTTCCTGGAAGAAGTTTTACACTAAAACATTGTATTCCGTATGACAAAAAATTGCTAAAAAAATTGATTCCTTCAAAAAAAGCAAATATTACTACTCGGAATTTTCCAGAATCTGTGGAGCAAATACGTAAAAAAACAGGTTTAAAAGATGGAGGAATAGATTATGTGTTTTTTACGACAGATTTAAATAATAATTATATTATTTTAATTTGCGAAAAGGTTTAAATTACTTTTTTGTACTTTTTTCAAACTCAATAAATTAACAGGGTTTATACCTAAACCCCTAACATTTTTTTGTGAAAATCGAACAACTTCATCATAATACAAAGGTATAACTACAGCAGATTCCATGACTAAACTATCCATTTGCTGATATAATTTATGACGCTTTAAATTATCGGTTGTTTGAATTGATTTTTCATACAAAGTATCAAATTCTGGCGAACTATAATGCGTATAATTAGGGCCATTGGGTGAAAAGTTTTTACTGTGAAAAATAAATAAATAATTTTCTGCATCGGGATAATCTGCAACCCAGCTTCCTCTAAAAATACTCAACTGTCCGTTCACTTTTGTTTGCCTTAAAGTAGATGGAGGCAAAACATCAATATGAACTTTTAAGCCGATTTTTTCCATTTCTCGTTGAATAAACTCGCACAAATCCAAATACTGACTATTTGTACTAATTGTTATAGTCGGATTTAAATTTCCCGTTTCTTTTTTGTATGCATCCAATAATTCTTTTGCCTTTTCAGGTTGATAGGTATAACCTTTCATTGCATTAAAAGAAGGCAATCCTTTTGGAATAAAACCATTTATTGCTGGTGTACCAATGCCATTTCTTAAATACAAAATCATTTTCTCCCTATCAAAACCATAATTAATGGCTTGCCTAATTTTTTTAGATTGCACTTCCTTTTCTGCTGCATCTACATAAATCCCTAAATATTCAGTATTTAAATACGGACCAGAAACCATATCTATTTTAGTATTATAGCGCTCGGTAAGTTTCCCTTCTGAAGTTAATAAATCGTCTTTATAGGAAGCATCAATACTACTCATAAAATCAATATTTCCTTGAATGAATTGCAAAAACTCACTTTGCTTATCTGGTAAAAAAGTTATAGAAACGGCTTCCAAATAGGGTAAACTATTTCCTTTTTCGTCCTTTTCGTGATAAAAGTTATTTTTACGAAAAACCAATTTTGTGTTTTCTACCCATAATTTAAATTGAAAAGGACCTGTACCAACAGGGTTTGCTCTAAATGAATTGCCAAAATATGATACAGCTTCGTGCGGAACAACAGAGCAATATTTCATACTTAACAAACTTAAAAATGGCGGAAAAGATTGTTTTAATTGAATTACAAAAGTACTATCGGTTTCAGCTTCAAATTTATCTACAAAATCTAATACCCACTTCCCTGGTGAGGCTACTTTTGGATCTAACAATCTATGAAAGCTATATTCAAAATCATTGGCTACAACATTTCTTGTTGAATCTTTTCCAAATAATATATGTTTATGAAATTTTACATCCTTTTTTAAATTAAAAGAATATGTTTTTCCGTCTTCAGAAATAGTCCAAGAAGTTGCAATATCTGGCTGTACTTCTAATTGATCATTTAACTGAACCAATCCATTAAATAATTGATTTGTTGCCCAAATGGTTCTTAAATCTTTTGCAAATGCAGGATCTAAGGTAGTAATATTTGCATGCTCATTATATCTAAAAACTTGATTATCATCATATTTTGAACTATTTCTTTTGCAAGAAACTAACAACAACAAACCAACAACCAACAACCAATACCTACTTTTGATATCCATATTCATGCTCCACTTTACAAATTCTAAGTTGGTATTTTTTATACCATAATTCTTTACCTAATTTACGTGCAATTATATGCTCTGAATTATTTTTCCATTTTAAAATAGCATCTAAACTTTCCCAATATGATATGGTAATTCCAACTTCATTCCGTGCAGTTTCAATACCCAAATAACCTTCCTGCTGCTTAGCTAAATGTTCCATTCTTTCAGCCATTTCATTATAACCATCTTCAACATTAGTTCTTACAGTTGAAAATATTACAGCATAATAAGGTGGCTTTGGCGTATTTGCAATCATATTATAAAAATAAAATTCTGTACTTTTGCATCCGATAAATGTACAAGAATGAGCGCACAAAAAAAAGTCGCATTTTACACATTAGGGTGTAAACTTAATTTTTCGGAAACTTCAACCATTGCACGTAACTTTCAAAATGAAGGATTTGATCGTGTTGAGTTTAATGAAGTAGCTGATATATACGTAATTAACACTTGCTCAGTAACCGATAATGCAGATAAACGATTTAAAACAATTGTAAAAAATGCATTAAAACAGAATGAAAAAGCATTTTTAATTGCTATAGGTTGTTATGCTCAGTTAAAACCTGAAGAATTAGCTGCTGTTGATGGTGTTGATTTGGTTTTAGGAGCTACTGAAAAGTTTAAAGTAACAGATTATATCAATGACCTATCAAAAAATGATATGGGCGAAGTACACTCATGTGAAATTGAAGAAGCTGATTTTTATGTAGGCTCCTATTCTATCGGAGATAGAACACGTGCTTTTTTAAAAGTGCAAGATGGTTGCGATTATAAATGTACTTATTGCACTATTCCTTTAGCTAGAGGGATTTCACGTAGTGACACCTTAGAAAATGTATTGAAAAATGCCAAAGAAATTTCACAAAAAGGCATCAAAGAAATTGTTCTTACTGGAGTAAATATTGGTGATTATGGTAAAGGTGAATTCGGAAATAAAAAACATGAACACACTTTTAATGAATTAGTTAAAGAACTTGATACAGTTGAAGGCATTCACCGTTTAAGAATTTCATCTATTGAGCCCAATTTATTAACTAATGAAACTATTGAATTTGTAGCAAATTCTAACAGTTTTGTACCACATTTTCATATTCCATTACAAAGTGGAAGCGATACACTTTTGAAGTTAATGAAACGTAGATATTTACGTGAAACATATGACAATAGAGTTGACGCTATTAAAAAAATTATGCCAAATGCATGTATTGGAGTCGATGTAATTGTTGGGTTTCCTGGTGAAACTGATGCATTGTTTTTAGAAACTTATAATTATTTAAATCAATTAGATATTTCATATTTACATGTGTTCACATACTCTGAAAGACCAAATACAGAAGCAGTAGAAATGGATGGAATTGTTCCTTTAAAAACTAGAAGCAAAAGAAGTAAAATGCTTCGTGGTTTATCTGTTAAAAAAAGAAGAGCTTTTTATGAAAGTCAGCTTGGAAATGAATCAGTTGTACTTTTTGAAAGTGAAAACAAAGAAGGTTTTATTCACGGATTTACAGAAAATTACGTAAAAGTTAAAACTCCGTGGAATCCTGAATTGGTAAATACTTTACATCCTATTAAATTAACAAAAATTGATGAAGATGGTTGTGTTAGATTTGACTGGAAACATGAATTAACAAAAAAATAAATTGTGAACGAATTATACACTTTTGCCATTCTTGCATTTACTGCTTTTTTTACCATCATAAATCCGTTGGGTACCATGCCAATATTTATGACAATGACTGCTTCTTTAAGTAAACAACACAGAAAACAAACAGCTAAAAAAGCTACTATTGTAGCATTCTTTACAATTATAGCCTTTGCATTTTCTGGTCAAATATTATTTAACTTTTTTGGAATTTCAGTAAATAGCTTTAGAATTGTTGGAGGTTTAATTTTTTTTATGATGGGTTGGGATATGTTACAAGCCAGATTAGGTCAATTTAAACACACAGATGATGAAGATAAAATTGACGCATATGTTGAAGATATTTCAATTACACCTTTAGCAATTCCAATGATTTGTGGTCCAGGAGCAATTACTAATGCTATCATTTTAATGGATGACGCTGCAGATTTCACTCAAAAAGGAGTATTAATTTTAGTAATTGCATTGGTTTTATTAATTACATATTTAGTTTTGGTGGGTGGAAGTAAAATAACAGAAAAACTTGGGTCTACTGGCAATAAAGTTATGATGCGTTTAATGGGTTTAATAGTTATGGTAATTGCTGTAGAATTTTTCTTTAGCGGTTTAAAACCTATACTAAGAGGAATATTATATAACTAAATGAAAAATCCAAAAACTCATATTTATTTTGTTCCTGGCTTAGCTGCAAGTTCAAAAATATTTGAATTCTTGCACTTTCCTTCTGAAAATTTTGAACTTCATTATTTGGAATGGATTTTACCTCTTTCTGAAAAAGAATCAATTAGTGAATATGCTAAAAGAATGGCTTCTTTTGTAAAAGATGAAAACCCTGTTTTAGTTGGTGTTTCTTATGGAGGAATCATAGTTCAGGAAATGAGTAAACACCTTCACACTAAAAAAGTAATCATAATTTCAAGTATAAAATCAAATAAAGAACTTCCAAAGCGCTTAAAAATTATTCAAAAAACTAGAATTTATAAATTATTTCCAACCTATGCTATTGAAAATATAGAAGGTTTTTATAAATATGCCTTTGGAGATTTTGCTAAAAAACGTGTGAAATTATACAAGGAGTATTTATCTGTTCGTGATGCTGATTATCTAAAATGGGCAATTTATAATGTATTGCATTGGGAACAAAAAAAATCGTTAAATTCCATTGTCCACATTCACGGTGATAATGATACTATTTTTCCTATTAAACATATTAAAAATTGTATACTTATTGAAAATGGAACTCATGTAATGATTATAAACAAAGCAAAAAAAATTAGTGCTATTATTATGGATTCACTTAATTAATTGTTAAATTGAAAATCCACAAGATTGTGAATCAAATTTATTTGTAATTTCACAGCACTAATTACTACTACTATGGAAAAATCAATTAAAATTTTAGGGTTAATTGCCATTATTGGCATATGTTCAATATTTATTTTTGGCACAAAATCCAATAGCGAAAACAATATTATTAATAGTGATAAAAACACTAGTGAGACATATCAAATAAAAGCACTAAAAATTCCTGAAAACCTAGAGTTTGCTGGAGAAAAAATTCCTCTAAACAAACCTGACATTAGAGAAAGAATTGACAAAGAATTATTAGTAAATACTTACTGGCAATCAAATGGCCTACTTTTAATAAAAAGGGCTAATAAATATTTTCCAATAATAGAGCCTATTTTAAAGAAAAACGGAATTCCTGATGACTTTAAATATTTAGCAGTTATAGAAAGTGGTTTGCAAAATATTACTTCACCTGCTGGAGCAACTGGATTTTGGCAAATTATGCCTGCAACAGCAAAAGAAAATAATTTAGAAGTTAACTCTAATGTTGATGAACGCTATCATATTGAAAAATCTACCGAAGTAGCTTGTGATTATTTGAATAAAGCTAAAAATAAATTTGGGAATTGGACACTTGCTGCAGCCTCATACAATGCTGGAATGTATGGGATTTCTAAAAAATTGGAGGAACAACTTGTGAATGATTATTATGATTTATTAGTTTCAGATGAGACTAAAAGATATGTTCCTAGGATTGTTGCTATTAAAGAAATTCTTTCAAACCCTTCAAAATACGGTTTTATTTTTGACGAGGACGATTTATATTCTGAAAGCAAAACAAACACTATTAAAGTTGATACTACTATCAATAACATTGCTCTTTTTTCTAAAAATTTAGGAACAAATTATATGGTATTAAAATTGCATAATCCATGGTTACGTGAAAATAAATTAAACAATAGCTCGGGTAAACTGTATGAAATAAAAATTCCAACTAACTAATAATAATTAAATTGTGAAAATGACTTTAACAACAATAATTACATTAATCATAATTGGGTTAATGGCAGGTATATTAAGTGGGCTTGTAGGTGTTGGGGGTGGTATAATAATGGTTCCTCTTTTTGTTTTCTTTTTAGGATTAACACAACACAATGCTCAAGGCTTAAGTTTAGCAGTAATGTTGCCTCCGGTAACATTTTTTGCAGTTTATAATTACCACACAGCAGGAGCTGGAGGAAATATAGATTGGCGTATAGCATTAACCGTATCAATTTTATTTTTTGTTGGAGGTTTTTTAGGATCAAAATTGGCCCTTCAAATAGATCAAAGAATGTTAAAAAGAATTTTTGGTGCTTTAATGCTAATTGTGGCAGTTAAACTAATATTCACAAAATAACAGATTAAAAAAATATAACATATTTATGGGATTATCAAATAATGATATTTTAAAAAAATTAAGAGTTGCGCACAAATTAAGAGATACAGATATTGTTGAAATATGTGGATTAGTTGACTTTAAAGTTAGTAAAAGTGAATTAGGTGCCATTTTTAGAAGTGAAGAACACGAAAAATATATGGAATGTGGCGATCAAATTTTACGCAACTTCCTAAACGGTTTAATTATTCATTTACGAGGACCTATGCCTCCAAAACAAGAAAAAAAGTAGTACTCTATTCTTTAAAAACATTCTGTTTAATTAACAGAATGTTTTTTTAATTTCTTGAAACTCTTTAACTATTTCTTGAACAATTTCAGCAGCTGGTTTTATACTGTGAATTAAACCCGCTATTTGGCCAATTTCTAATTCACCATTTTCCAAATCACCTTCAAACATTCCTTTTTTAGCTCTTGCCCTACCTAGTTTGTCTTTTAATTGTTCTTTTGTAGCATGTTGATTATACAATTCTTGTAATTCTGAATAAAACTTATTTTTTATCAATCTTACAGGTGCCAATTCTTTTAAAGTTAAATGTGTATCGCCATCTTCAACATCAACAACAGCATTTTTAAAATTTAAATGCGCTGAAGACTCATTACTAGTAACAAATCTGCTTCCAATCTGTACACCATCTGCTCCTAAAACCATTGCTGCTAACATTCCTTTTCCAGTTGCAATTCCACCAGCAGCAATTACAGGAATATTAAGTTTCTCCTTTACCATTGGAATTAAAGTAAAAGTTGTAGTTTCTTCTCTTCCATTATGACCTCCAGCTTCAAAACCTTCAGCCACAACAGCATCAACACCTGCTTGTTCAGATTTTTCAGCGAATTTCACACTACTCACAACATGAACTACTGTAATCCCATTCTCTTTTAAATATGGCGTCCAAGTTTTTGGATTTCCAGCTGAAGTAAAAACAATTTTAACTCCTTCATCAACAATAATTTTTAATATTTCATCAATATTTGGGTATAACATTGGAACGTTAACTCCAAAAGGCTTATCTGTAGCTTTTTTACATTTTTGTATATGTTCTCTCAATACATCAGGATACATAGAACCCGCACCAATTAAACCTAAACCACCAGCATTACTTACAGCTGAAGCTAACTTCCATCCACTATTCCAAACCATGCCAGCCTGAATAATTGGATATTTTATATTGAATAATGCTGTTATTTTTGTATTCATTTAATTTTTTATAAACTTAATAGTATTGAATTGATTTCCGTTATGAGTTTGAATAAAATAGAGTCCTTTTGACAGTCCAGAAACAGTATAACTCGGATTATTTTTATCAATAATTTTGGTATTTATTAATTTTCCTAAAACATCAAAAACAGCAATTGAAATTGAATTTATGCCTTCAGGAAAATTAAAATAAACAATATCTTTTGAAGGATTCGGATAAACAGATATCATGCTTTTATCTAATGCAGTTTCCTCAATAAAAAGGTTATTATAAATAGTTTGAAAATTAGGAATACCATAACCTTCCTGGGCTGTCGGCGAACTATATAAATGTGCTGACTCCTTAATTAATTGGGTAATTTCTGCATTTGATTTAGTAGGAAAAGCCTGCCACAAACAAGTTGTTACTCCTGCCATAACAGGTCCAGAAAAAGATGTGCCGTTTGATGTTGCAATACTCCCTGATGCATTTATAATATAAACACCAGCACCTTCAGCACAAACATCTGGTTTTACTCTACCATCAACCGTTGGACCATAGGAACTAAAACTTGCTATTACCCCTGAAGCACTAACTGCTCCAATACTTAACACAGAAACTGCATCAGCAGGAGCTATTATATAATGCCAAGCATTATTCCCTTCATTACCGGCTGAATTTATAAGTATCATTCCTCTTGAAAACGCAATTTCGGCTCCTCTACTAATAAAAGTAGTTTGTCCGTTCATATCATTATATGTATAATTGTAATTAGAATTATCAAAATCATAATACCCCAAAGAAGTATTTATTACATCTACACCTAATCTATCTGCTTCTTCTGCAGCTTCCACCCATAAACTTTCTTCTAAAGGAGTTTCATTAACACTATCTTCCGTAATAAATAAATAAAAACTGGCATCAGGAGCTGTTCCTACAAATTGATTTTCAACATAACCTGCTATTGTAGATAAAACTGCCATTCCGTGGTAATTACCTGTGTAAAAATTAGTATTTCTATTCACAAAATCATAACCTCCCAAAATTTGATTGTTATCTCTCATTCTTTTAAATGCAGCATATGTATTTACGTTTGGAAAACCAGCATCAATCACAGCTATTTGCATTCCTGCCCCTGTAAAATTTTGTTCATGCAGCATATCTCCTTTCAACATTCTAATTTGATTAGCAGCTTGTCCATAATTAAAATTAGTCTGAAATTTTAATTTATCAGTTGATTTATTGCCTTTTTTAGAAGTTGAAATTTTGCTTCCAACATTTAAAGTTTTATTTGCATATACAATAGAACTAACAAAATTAAATTCGCCTTTTTTTAATGCCTTTAATGCATCTATATCTGTTTTATTACCTCTAACATGCAAAGCATTTAACCATTTGGATTTTGCCATTACTTCAATACCAATTGCATTTTCAATAATTGCAATATATGCTGCTTCAACAGGTACATCTTTATTGTCTAATGGAATATTATAGCGATTTCTTCTATCTAAGGCCCTTTGGGTTAACATATTTAAAGGGGTTGCCATAAAAGTAGTTTCACTCGGTTTATCTTTAAAATATACCCAAGCATCTTCTTCTTGAGCAAATAAATGAACCCATAAAAAAAATAAAACGAAAGTGAGTAGTTTTCTTTTCACAATTATATTAGTTGTTGAATTTAATTTCGAAATTACTAAATTTTATTGAAATGATTCCATTAATTAAGAGAATGCCCAAATCAACCCCAAGTATTTATAGCGTCTATAAACCTACACATTTATAAGTGCGTATTATTTTTAATTCTTGAACAACTTTTGTTTATATTCTCTTTTAAAAAGTGATTCTTATTTACGCAATTTTTAATATCTTTATAAAGTCTTTCAAGTCACTGTTTTTTAACAGTTTAAGTGAGTTTTGTAAAAGAATTACATTTTTCACACATAAATACTACATCTTTTAGTAAATATAGTATATTATTTGAGTAAATAATGTAGTATATTTATCATAAACCTAAGGTTGTGTGACAAAACTTATACGGTTGCTTGACAACATTTATAAGCTTCTTTAATAAAGTTTATGAGTATTGTTTTTTTTAATATTAAAGCCTTCTGTTAATTGAACAAATTTAAGGTTATTAGAAATATTCTTAGTTTAAAAAAATTATTTAGGAAATAACTCCCGAACCTAACAACTCATCATTTATGTACCAGGCCACAAATTGACCTTCAGTAATTGCAGATTGCATTTGTTCAAATTCAACATATAAACCTGCTTCTACTTTGTATATAATTGCTTTTTCTAATTTCTGTCTATATCTAATTCGAGCTAAAACCGAAAGTGATTCACCATTTTTTAAAGTCAAATCTGTTCTAACCCAATGGATTTCTTCATTGCATATAAACAATACATTTCTATATAATCCTGGGTGATTTTTACCTTCACCTGTATAAATTACATTTTCATTTACATCAGTATCAATAACAAAAAGAGGTTCTTTGGTTCCTCCAACCGCTAAGCCCTTGCGTTGTCCTTTGGTAAAATAATGGGCTCCTTGATGTTTTGCTACAACTTTTCCGTCAGAAACCTCATAGTTATATTTTGTTGCAAAAAATTGAAGCTCTTCTTCTTTTGTATTAAAAGTTGGTATTTCTCTTTTATATATTTCAGAATTGGTAAGAATTTGAACAATAACACCTTCCTTAGGCTGCAATTTTTGTTGTAAAAATTCAGGCAAACGTACCTTTCCAATAAAACACAATCCTTGTGAATCCTTTTTCTCGGCTGTAATTAAATCTTGTTCAGCTGCAATTCTCCGAACTTCCGGCTTTGTTAATTCCCCAATTGGAAATAAAGCTTTTGATAATTGATTTTGAGATAATTGACATAAAAAATAAGACTGATCTTTATTTCCGTCTTTCCCTGCCAACAATTTATAAATAGGAGTGCAATTCTTAATTTCTTCTCCCTTTCTACAATAATGACCCGTGGCCACATAATCGGCACCTAGTTCTATAGCTATTTTTAAAAAAACGTCAAATTTAATTTCACGGTTACAAAGTACATCAGGGTTTGGAGTACGTCCTCTTTCATATTCATTAAACATATAATCAACAATACGTTCTTTATATTGCTCACTTAAATCAACTACTTGAAACGGGATTCCTAATTTATCAGCAACAATCATAGCATCGTTACTATCTTCTAACCAAGGACATTCATTAGAAATAGTTACAGATTCATCATGCCAGTTTTTCATAAACAAGCCAATAACTTCATATCCTTGTTCTTTCAATAAATAAGCAGCAACACTACTATCAACACCTCCTGAAAGTCCAACAATTACACGTTTCATTTTAAAAATTTTAGCCAACAAAGTTACGGATTACTTTTAGGAACAAAAAGTTAATTTTTTAAACAGTTTTCTGCCTTTTATAAATTTAGACTTATCATTAATTTCTTAAATTAGCTTTAAATCTTAATTTTATGAAGTTTAAATTCATTATTCCTTTTATTCTATTCACTTTTTATAATTGCTATTCTCAGTTGCCTGAAGAATTTATATACGTAAAAAATGAAATACCAACTATTAAAACTGAACTTCGCTATTTTTCAGAAAATAATTTTGTTGGAAAAAAGATTAGAGGCTATACTACAAATAATTTAATTTTAACAAAAAAGTCGGCTGCTGCTTTAAAAAATATTCAAAAAGAATTAGAACCTCTAAATTTATCTCTGAAGATTTATGATGGTTATAGACCACAACAAGCAGTAGATCATTTTTGGGAATGGGCACAAGATTTAAACGATACTTTAATGAAAAAACAGTTTTACCCAAATGTTGAAAAGAAAAATTTATTCAAATTAAAGTATATCGCAAAAAAATCGGGTCATAGCAGAGGAAGCACTGTTGATGTAACTTTAGTAAATACTTCAACGTGCAAAGAGATTGATATGGGAACTCCCTATGATTTTTTTGGAGAAGAATCTTGGGTAAATTATCCAAAAATAACAAGAGAACAACAAAAAAACAGGCATTTTTTACAGCAGCTAATGCTAAAAAATGGTTTTAAAAATTACCCACAAGAATGGTGGCATTTTACCTTGGCTAACGAACCATTTAAAAATCAATATTTTAATTTTGAAATAAAGTAGCACATAAAAAAAGCCTATCAATATTGATAGGCTTTTACATTAAAAGATAAGTATATTATATTAAATAACTTTTACGTTTACTGCGTTTAATCCTTTTCTACCATCTTGTAAATCGAATTCTACTTCATCACCTTCACGAACCTCATCGATTAATCCAGAAATGTGTACAAAATGTTCTTTGTTTGAACCATCTTCTTGTATGAATCCAAACCCTTTAGCTTCATTGAAGAATTTTACTGTTCCTTTACTCATTTTTAAAAATTTTAATTATTTTATATTTCGCGAATGTACTCCCATTTTTATTAATAATATTAAATTTCTATATTATTTTTTTATAAAGCCCAATTAGAGTATAAAAAAAGCCTATCAATATTGATAGGCTTATACTAAAAAGGCAAGTATTTTTATTAAATAACTCTTACGTTTACTGCGTTTAATCCTTTTTTACCGTCTTGTAAATCGAATTCTACTTCATCACCTTCACGAACCTCATCGATTAATCCAGAAATGTGTACAAAATGTTCTTTGTTTGAACCATCTTCTTTTATGAATCCAAACCCTTTAGTTTCATTGAAGAATTTTACTGTTCCTTTACTCATTTTAAAAAATTTTAATTATTTTATATGCTGCAAATGTACAGACATTTTTATAAATAATATCATATTCTTATCTTTTTATACTGCATTTTAATTCAAATGAAATAAAAGCATAAAAAAAGCCTTACAATATATTGAAAGGCTTATCTAAAAAGGTAAGTATATTTATTAAATAACTTTTACGTTTACTGCGTTTAATCCTTTTTTACCGTCTTGTAAGTCGAATTCTACCTCATCACCTTCACGAATCTCATCGATTAATCCAGAAATGTGTACAAAATGTTCTTTGTTTGAACCATCTTCTTTTATGAATCCAAATCCTTTAGCTTCATTGAAGAATTTTACTGTTCCTTTACTCATTATTAAAAATTTAAAATATTATATTAATTGCAAATATACTATATTTTCTTTAATTCTATTAAATTAATTATATTTATTTTAAAACTTAGAAACCCATCTTTGATTTATTTATGCTAAATGCATTTTTAATCTAAGTAAGACGGTAAATTTCCATAATTTCATCTAATATTTTTCCGAAATTAATTTTTAAATCAATTAATTCTCCGGTATGAATGTCCCAAACCCAGCCGTGAACAGTAATATTTCTCTTTCTATATGCTTGTTGAACATCTGAAGTTTTTAAAATATTTACGCATTGCTCTTGAACATTTAACTCTACTAATCTATCATATTTTTTATCTTCACAGGTAATTGCATCCAATTCATCCTTATGCAATCTATATACGTCACGTATATTACGCAACCAAGGATTTAAAAGTCCCAAATCTTTAGATTGCAATGCAGCTTTAACTCCTCCACAAGAGTAATGTCCACAAACCACCACGTGTTTTACTTCTAAATGACTTACTGCATAATTAATAACAGACATCACATTTAAATCTGTGTTAGGAACCATATTAGCAATATTTCTATGCACAAAAACTTCACCAGGTTGCACTCCCATTAAATCTTCAGCAGACACTCGGCTATCAGAACAACCAATGTATAAAATTTGAGGGTTTTGCCCTTTTCCTAGTTCTTTAAAATACTCAGGATCTAATTTTAACTTATCAGAAATCCATTTTTTATTATTTTCAAATATTGTAGCTATGTTCAAAGTTTTTAGATTTTAGTTAATAATTTTACGACACAAATAAAAGAAAAAAATTGATTTAAATTGTAATTAATTAATTCTTACCATCATTATAATATTTCCAATCGCCAACTCTTTCATCATTTTCATAAACACCTGTGTATATAAGTTTTCCATCTACATTATAATAATTTGCTTGTCCGTTTAAAAAACCATTTTCATAATTTAAATCTTCCAATAAAGTTCCATTATCTGCAAAACGTTTTATATTTCCATGTAATTTCCCTTTTTTATAATTTAATTGTTCACTAATAGTATTGTTTTTGAAATAGCTTGTATAGCTTCCTTCCAAAACTCCATCTACATAATTTTCTTCAATCATTAAAGTCTTCCCATCAGAATAATAGTATACCCATTTTCCAATTCTACTTTTCCCTTTCATGCTACCTTCACTTTCTTTTATTCCATTTTCCTTAAAAAACAAAACTTCTGAAACAGCACTTTTTTCATTAAATTTTTTAATAATTATTGGATGTTCAGAGCTTAAAATACTATAATATTTAAATACACCAATTTCTTTATCGGCTTCAAATTGACCTTCATATCTAATTCTATTGTTTTCATAATATTTTTTCCAAATGCCCGTTTTTTTTCCTTTTGCGTCTACCTGATTTATTTTTTCTTGTGCATTTACATTTATTGGAATTAGAGTACACCAACTAAAAAATATAAGTATTATTTTATAAAATTTCATATAAACTTATTTAATGGTTTTAACCCAATCTAGCATTATTTTATATTGAGTTTCTGTCATTTTTGCATTTTCATGAATAATTAAATAGCTTTTTAAAGGCATTTCTTTGTCTTGCAATTCTTCTTCTATATCCTTTATAATATGACTTTTTTGATTTTCATTATAAGATGCCCATTCAGAAAAGTTTAAATGTTCCTTTCCTTCATTTACATGTGAAGCTAAATACCAAGAAACTGGTGCAATTTCACTATACCAAGGATATATTGTATTGTTTGAATGGCAATCGCTACACGATGTTTTTAAAATTTCTTGTACTTCATTTGGTACATCAAGAATGGTTGAAATAGCGTTTAATTCATTATTTGAATTATTTTTTTCTGGTCTAATAAATTGAATTACTATAATTACAACCAAAACTGCTAAGAGGATTTTTTTCATTTTTTTAAAGGTTTAAAATTTCTTGTAATTGTTTTTCAGAAATTGTTAACAGTTTAGGTTTTACCAACCTTGGCGTTAACTCTTTCCATTTACTATTTTGTTTAAATATTTCTTTTAGTATTTTTTTAGCCTCATTAAGTTCACCATTATTTGCCAAAGTTATAGCAAACCAGTATTTCATTTCTAAATTATCTGGATTTAATTTTTGGGCATTCATATAATGTTCTTTTGCCAATGTATTATCTCCTGTCTCAACTGCTAAATCTCCTTTATTCATAAATTCGTAAGCAGTATGAATGGTTAATAATCTTTTCAATTCTAAAATTGGATTTTCATTATCTTCTATTCTTAAATCTACAATATTATCTTCCCAACTATTCCCAGTACTTTTAGCTTTAACGATTAAAATTGCCGCAGATTGTTTACCTCTTATGTCGCCTCCTTCTTTTTGTGCCGCCTCCATTGCTGCCAACATACGTTCTGCCAAACTTCCTTTTGCGTTTTTAAAAGCCTCGGCCATAGCTGGCCAAACTGTATTTTTATCCATTAAGTTTGCCTGAACAGAAAAATTATTACCCACAATATGCCCTGCCTCATCAATACAGTTTATACCTGTAAATGCTTCTACATTTCCATACGCATCTAAAATAGCCAATTGGCGAACTTCTCTACTTTCATCAAGTTCTAATAAAGTTTTAACTGCCAATTTTGGTGTTAATCCATTTTCTAATAAACTAATTCCTCGGGGACCAAAAGAAGGATTTACAAAAGATTGAGTTGCTACAACACCAACTCCTGCTTTCCCCCAAATTACCAAACTGCCAACAGAAAACCAGTGAGATTGCACCGCAACACCCATTTCACCAGTAATTGTATCTCTGGCTACAATTGAATACGTATGTGCAAAAGGTTCTTTTTTTGAAAATACTTGTTGTGAATTTATATTAATACTAACTATTAATGTTAGCACAGTTACAAATATCCATCTCATAATTCATTAATTTTATAGAATAAAGATATCATTTTCTTTCATACTCTTAAACATATTAATAAATTATGGGAATTTCAAATTTTTGGGTTTACACAATAATGGTGGTTGTTATTTTACACGTTATTGTAGGCTTTGCGTATTTATTGTACAAACTCTCGCCGAAAAAAAAGGATAAAAAAGAACATGAATAAAGATTTTTTAATAGTTCAGCTAACTAACATTGAAAATGCAAAACGTACTAATAGATTACGCGTTACCAATTTAGTAATTGAAAACAATGAACTTTTTAAATATTTACTTGAACTAGTTTTTGAAGTAAAAAACAAATTATCTATAAAAGCAGCTTGGGTTTTAGAACTTGTTTGTGAAGAAAAATTGGAATGGATTGTACCACATTTAAACTATTTTACCGAAAATATTCATACCGTTCTTTTTGATAGTGTCCTAAGACCGGTTTCTAAAATTTGCAATTTTTTAGCAATTGCTTATACTTCTAAAAATGAAAACTTAATTAAAAAATGTATTTCTACAAACCATATTGAAAATATTATAGAAGCAGGATTTGATTGGATGATTAGCAAACAAAAAGTAGCCGTAAAAGCATATACAATGAATGCTTTATATTTATTTGGAAAAGACTCAGATTGGGTTCATCACGAATTAAAAATAATAATTCAACAAAATATTGCAACAGAAAGTGCCGCTTATAAAGCACGCGGAAAGATGACTTTAGCACTCATAAACAAGAAATAAAACTATCTAATTTGGCTTAATTTCATTAATTTTGCATTTTTCAATTTAAAACTAACAAATGATATTAACAAGTTTAAATGCCATATCTCCAATTGACGGTAGATACAGAAACAAAGTAGAAAATTTAGCGCCGTTTTTTTCGGAAGAAGCGCTTATAAAATATCGTGTAAAAGTAGAAATTGAATATTTTATTGCGTTATGCGAAATTCCACTTCCTCAATTAGCAAATTTTGATGCTTCATTATTTAGTGAATTAAGAAATATTTATCTTAATTTTTCTACTGAAGATGCTCAAAAAATTAAAAATATTGAAAATATTACAAATCACGATGTTAAAGCTGTTGAATATTTTATAAAAGAAAAATTTGACGCTTTAAACCTTCAAAAACATAAAGAGTTTATCCATTTTGGATTGACTTCTCAAGATATTAATAATACGGCTACTCCTTTATCTATAAACGATGCTTTTGATGCTGTTTATTATCCACAACTAGCTGAATTATTGCAAAAATTAAGACAACTGGCTGACGAATGGAAAAATATACCAATGTTAGCACGAACTCACGGGCAACCAGCATCACCAACACGTTTAGGAAAAGAAATTTTTGTATTTATTGAACGTATAGAACAACAAATAAAACAATTACAAAATATACCTTACGCTGCTAAATTTGGTGGTGCAACTGGAAATTTTAACGCACATAAAGTAGCATATCCTTCAATTGATTGGAAAGCTTTTGGAACTCATTTTGTAGAAAAAGTTTTAGGTTTACATCACTCTTTTCCAACTACTCAAATTGAACATTACGACCATTTAGCAGGTATTTTTGATGCTCAAAAACGAATTAATACAATTTTAATAGACTTTAACAGAGATATTTGGACGTATGTTTCAATGGATTATTTCAAACAAAAAATTAAAGCCGGTGAAGTTGGTTCATCTGCAATGCCACACAAAGTAAATCCTATAGATTTTGAAAACTCTGAAGGAAATTTAGGAATTGCCAATGCTATTTTTGAACATTTATCGGCAAAATTACCTGTTTCTCGTTTACAACGTGATTTAACAGATTCTACCGTTTTAAGAAATGTAGGCGTTCCATTTGCGCACACAATTATTGGGTTTAATTCTACGTTAAAAGGATTGAATAAGTTAATTATCAATGAAGCTAAATTTGCTGAAGATTTAGAAAATAACTGGGCAGTTGTCGCTGAAGCAATTCAAACAATATTGCGAAGAGAAGCGTATCCAAATCCATACGAAGCTTTAAAAGGATTGACAAGAACTAACGCAAAAATTACTCAAAAATCTATGGCTGATTTCATTGAAAGTTTAGAAGTTTCTGAAGTTATTAAAGCTGAATTGAAAGCAATTACACCAAGTAATTACACAGGTATTTAGATATTTAAAATGAAAAAATTAATTTTATTAATTTGTGTTTTAACAGTAACTATTTGCTGTAAAGAGGAAGGTTTAAATGCAGACCGTTTTAAAACCGGAACTTTTGAAATTCCAGAAGGAAAAGGGTATGAAAAAACCATTCTGATAAGGAAAGACTCACTTCAAATTGAAAAATATGAAGATAGAATAGACACATTATCAATAACTTGGAAAAATAATTTTAACTACACTTTAAAAATGTTGCACCCAAAATCTGCTATTGATGAAGATCCAATACACGTTAAAATTACCAATGTAAAAAAAGATTCGTATGAATTTGAAGCTGTTATTGGACATTCAAATTTTGTGCAAAAAGGAGAAATTATAAAAAAATCTAATTAAAAAATGGAAATATTTTTACACGCAGACACTTGGATTGCTTTACTTACATTGACATTTTTAGAAATAATTTTAGGAATAGATAATATTATTTTTATATCAATAACCGCAGGAAAATTACCTAAAGAAAAAATTAAAAAAGCTACTAGATTAGGATTATTACTGGCTCTTGTTTTTAGAATATTTTTATTAATGGGTGTTTCATGGTTAATATCAATGAAAGCTCCTTTTTTAAGTTTTGATTTATCTTGGTTTAAAGGAGGAATTACAGGTCAAAGTGTAATTTTAGTTTTAGGAGGAATATTTTTATTATACAAAAGCACCAAAGAAATTCATCATAAAGTAGAAGGAGATGAAATAACTGAAGGTGACTCTACATCTGTAAAAGGTAAAGTTGCTGCCACTTTTGGAATGGTGATTTTACAAATTGTAATGATTGACATTGTATTCTCTTTTGATTCAGTTTTAACGGCTGTTGGTATGACAAATGGAATTCCAGGAGCATTACTTATTATGATTACCGCCGTTATTGTTTCTATGATTATTATGATGATTTTTGCAGTACCTGTTGGTGATTTTGTAAACAAACATCCAACCATTCAAATGTTAGCACTTTCATTTTTAATTTTAATTGGTTTTATGCTAATTACGGAAGGCGCACATTTATCTCATATTGAAATTTTTAATAAACCAGTTGGCGCTATTCCAAAAGGATATTTATATTTCGCTATTGCTTTTTCGTTAGGTGTTGAAGCATTAAACATGAAAATTAGAAAAAAGGATTAATTTAAAGTAAAAAACTAATACACAACTAATTATAAAATTCAAGAAAACCCATGTTTTCACAGGTTTTTTCTAATTTTTTATAAAAATTCTGAGACAATTCATTATGAACGAACGTAGGACCACCAATATTTTATTATTAATAATTGTAGTTCCCGTAATCTTTTATTTACTTAAAATATTGCATTTTATTCTTATTCCATTGGTAGCCTCATTATTTATTGCCTTATTATTTTTACCACTTATGAGATGGCTTTCAAAAAGAAATATTCCAAATTCTTTAAGTGTTATCATAGTTTTATTAATTTTTATTGCAAGTTTTTTAGTTGGTGGAGAAATAATAAAATTGGCAAGTAAAGAAATTATGGAAACTCAGGGTGCTTTTATGGCTAAAGCTCAAATTAAATTAACCGATTTAGCTTATACTATTGAAGATTTTTTAGGAATCAAAATCATGGAAGATGGTAACCTACTAAATGTTTTTATAAATAAAGAAGCTGTTGGGAGAAATTTTGGTTTAACCATTGGTTTAATTGGCAATATAGTTTCTATGCTACTTATGACTGCTTTTTTTGTAGTTCTTTGGTTGGCAGAATCTCTTAATTTTTACAAAGTATTAAGCACTACTATTTTTAAACAAAAATATGCTTCTGCAAAAATTTTCATGAAAATTGAAAGCGATTTAATCACTTTTGTAAAGGTTAAATTTTTTGTAAGCGCTTTAACTGGTATTGGATTTGGACTCGCTTGTTACTTTTTTAATGTTAGTTTTCCAATATTTTGGGGCTTATTTGCCTTTCTAATTAATTTTGTACAAATGATTGGCTCCATAGTATCAGTTATTTTATTGGCATTATTTGCATTTGTTGAGCTAGATCCAACAAGCACATTACTATTTTTTATTATTACAATTACCTTAGTACAAGTAATATTTGGAAGTATTTTAGAGCCTATTTTCATGGGGAAATCATTCTCCATAAATGTAATAGCCATATTGGTTTCTTTAATGTTTTGGGGATATATTTGGGGAGTTCCAGGATTAATTATGTCTATACCAATAACCGTATTCTTAAAAATAATTTTTGAACAATTTCCACAAACAAAATTATTTGCAACCTTATTAAAAGGTGCTGAACAACAAATAAAAATACCAAGTATTAAAAAACAGCGCTAAATTCATTTTTATTTTGTAAATTCATTATGTCTTTAACCTGCTATTTTTCAAGCGGTTGTTAAATTCAATTTTTGTGATTTAAAGTAATATTAGTTACAGAAGACTGTAATGTTTATTACGGTTTACACTATTCACCTCCTATACATTTGCATCAAACTAAAAAGCAAAAACTATGCGAGGTACATATATTTTATTTATTTCAATTTTATTTTTTAACCTTCTAAAGGTTCATTCACAACAAGAAATTTCAATTTCTTTAAATGATGTTTTAGAAAAAGTTGATAATAACAATCATACGGTTAAAATTGCAGAACAAAATTACAATGCAGCTAAAGCTGATTTTAATCAAACAAACTCAATTTTATTGCCAAACATTTCCATTTCACACTCAGCAATTTCTACAACCAATCCTTTAATGGCATTTGGTTCAAAATTAAATCAGGAAATTTTAACACAAGCAGATTTTAATCCTGCTTTATTAAATGATCCTGATGAAATTAAAAACTTCACCACAAAAATTGAAGTGCAACAACCAATTTTTAATGCCGACGGTATTTTTATGCGTAAAGCGGCAAAAGCTAAAATGAATGCTTTTGAATTGCAAACTACAAGAACTAAAGATGCTATGAAGCTAGAAGTAACCAAAGCTTATATGCAATTACAAGTTGCTTACAAAGCTGTTGAAGTTTTAGAAAAGGCAAAAGAAGCTGCTTTAGAAAACAAAAAAATTGCAGACAATAACTTTAAACAAGGTTATATGCAAAAAGCTGATATTTTATCTGTTGAAGTTCACGTTACAGAAGTTGAAAATCAATTATTAACAACTAAAAGCAATGTTAAAAATGCTTCAGACTATGTATTGTTTTTAATGAATGAAGAAAGTGAAAACACTTTAAAGCCTTCAAATGAATTAGTTGCTGATTTAAATTTAGACGTTTACAACCAACAATTATCTGAAAACAGAGCAGATATTGAAGCCATGCAAAAAAGTACAGAAGCATTTAGCAATATGTACAAGGCCGATAAAATGAGTTTTTTACCAAGATTAAATGCTTTTGGAACCTATGAATTATATGACGATCAGTTATTTGGCACAAACGCAAAGGGATATTTGGTGGGCGCCCAACTTTCTTGGAATGTTTTTGATGGATTTAAAAGTATTGGAAAAGCTCAGAAAAGTAAAGCTGAATTAGATAAAGCTGAAATTAACTTAGATCAATATAAAAATCAAAGTCAACTAGAATATAACAAAGCTAAACGTCAATTAAAAGATGCTGAAAACCAGTTAAAGCTTACAAATTTAGCTTTAGAACAATCTAAAGAAGCATTTAGAATACGAAAAAACAGATTTGAACAAGGATTAGAAAAAACGTCTGATTTATTAATTTCTGAAACTCAATATTTACAAAAACAGTTAGAACAACTACAAACAATTTTTAACTATAATTTTACAAAAGCTTATGTAGCTTTTTTAACAAAATAAACTAACAAAATCAAACAAATAGCAAGTCACAAAAATAAAAAATCGATGAAAAATTCAATAAAAATAATAGCAATTGCAACTTTCATATTAATAGTAAGTTGTGGAGATGATAAAAATAAAACAATTGATAACCAAAAAGCAGTTACAGTAAAAGTAAACATGCCATCATCAGAAAATGGTGCTTATTTAACTGCCAGTGGAAAAATTGAAGCTGTCCAAAATGCCAATTTAAGTACAAGAATGATGGGTTTTGTAAACAATGTTCACGTAAAAGTTGGTCAGAAAGTTACACAAGGTCAATTATTAGTGAGTATTAATAGTGCAGATATTTCTGCTCAAAAGGCTCAAGTTAGCGCTTCTATCACAGAAGCTACGGCTGCTTTTAAAAATGCTGAAAAAGATTACAACAGATTTAAATCATTATTCAGTGATAACAGTGCATCTCAAAAAGAAATGGATGATATGACTGCGCATTACGAAATGGCAAAAGCACGTTTAGAAGCTGCAAACCAAATGAAAAATGGTGTGAATGCACAATTATCATATTCTAACATTACCGCTCCTTTTAGTGGCGTTGTAACCGGAAAATATGTGAATAAAGGCGATATGGCAAACCCAGGAATGCCTTTAATTAGTTTGGAAACTCCTGGACAATACCAAGTAATTGCTATGGTTCCAGAATCTGAAATTACTAAAATTAATAATGGAATTGAAGTAGTTGTTTTGGTAAAATCAACCAATCAATTATTAAAAGGTAAAGTTACAGAAGTGAGTACTTCTACTAAAAATACTGGAGGTCAATATTTAGTAAAAGTTGTATTGTATAAAACCGAGGTAAAATTACTTTCTGGAATGTTTACTTCGGTTCAGTTTCCTATTGAGAAAAAAGTCGAAAGTAATGGGTTGATTTTAATTCCTAAAAATGCTTTAATACAACAAGGACAACTAAATGGTGTTTACACCGTTGCAAATGAAAATACTGCCATTTTAAGATGGTTGAGAATTGGTAAAACTTTTGGTGATGAAGTTGAAGTTTTATCTGGCTTAAGTAAAGATGAACAATACATAGTTTCATCGGAAAGTAAATTATTTAACGGAGCAAAAGTAACTATTCAATAATATTAATAGTAGCGTTAGGGATAACAGTAGAAATATTTTTTTGATAAAAAAAGATTGAAACGAATAGCCCGACCCAAAGTGAAACGCCCAAAAATTTAAAATTATGCAAGAAGGTATATCAGGTAAAGTTGCCAATGTTTTTATAAATTCTAAATTAACTATATTGTTAATGGTGGCTTTAATGGCCATTGGTATTTATAGTTCTTTTTTAATTCCAAGAGAAGAAGAACCACAAATTATTGTTCCTATGGCCGATGTTTTGGTTGGCTATCCGGGAGCAAGTCCTACGGAAATTGAAAGCAGAGTTGTAAAACCGCTGGAGAAAATTATTTCGAATATTAAAGGTGTGCAACACGTGCATAGTATTGCTATGAACGGACAAAGTATGATGATTGTACAGTTTTATGTTGGTGAAGATACGGAACGTTCGTACGTTAAATTATATGACGAATTAATGCGTTACCAAGGAATGTTTCCTCCGGGAGTTACACAACCATTGGTAAAAACACGTTCTATTGATGATGTTCCTATGTTAGGATTGACTTTTTGGAGTGAAAGTTTAAATGATTTTGAAATTCGTCAAATTGCTGAAGAAGTAACTTCGGAAATTGAAAAAGTAAAAGATGTATCTATTACTAAAGTTATTGGTGGAAGAAACCGTGAATTAAAAGTGACTTTAGATAAAGATAAAATGGCGGAAAACGGTGTAGATGCTTTAGGCATTATGCAACTTATTCAGGCAAATAATAGCAGCTCACAATCTGGTAGTTTTGTAAAAGGTGATGAAGAGTTTTTAGTAACTACTGGTAAATTTTTAACCTCAAAAGACGATGTAGAAAATTTAGTTGTAGGTGTACATCAAAATATGCCCGTATATTTAAAACAGGTGGCAACTATACACGACGGACCTGGCACTCCAAAAAGTTATGTGAGCTTTGGTTTTGGAAAAGGAAATGAACAATTTTCTAAAAGCCCAAGTGAATACTCAGCAGTTACACTTTCAATTGCGAAAGTAAAAGGCGCTGATGCTATGAAAATTTCAGATAAAATTTTGGAAAAAGTAGCGCACTTAAAACAAAATTTAATTCCGAATGATGTTCATGTGGATGTTACAAGAAATTATGGTGAAACAGCTTCGCACAAAGTTGGCGAACTTTTATTACACCTTGGTGTTGCTATTTTAGCAGTTACAATTTTAGTAATGTTAGCTATGGGATGGCGCGGTGGTTTGGTGGTGTTTTTCTCAGTTCCATTAACATTTGCCTTGACGTTATTTAGTTATTATTTATTAGGTTATACTTTAAACCGTATTACATTATTTGCCTTAGTTTTTGTGGTTGGGATTGTGGTTGATGATAGTATTATTATTGCTGAAAATATGCACAGACATTTTAAAATGAAGCGTTTACCATTTAAACAAGCAGCAATTTATGCCATTAACGAAGTTGGAAACCCAACTATTTTAGCAACATTTACTGTAATTGCGGCAATTTTACCAATGGCTTTTGTTTCTGGAATGATGGGACCTTATATGAGTCCAATGCCAATTGGAGCATCTATTGCAATGATACTTTCATTATTTGTAGCTTTAACAGTAACCCCTTATTTAGGATACCATTTACTACAAGAAAAAGACGAACAAGCACATAAAGAAGAGGAAGGTTTAGAAACCGGAATGATTTATAAAATCTACAAAAAAATTGAACAACCTTTTTTAGATAGCAAGAAAAAACGATTTGTAATGTTAGGTATTACAGTAGTTCTATTACTAGGTTCTGTTTTAATGTTTTTCACAAAATCGGTTGCAGTAAAAATGTTGCCTTTTGATAATAAAAACGAATTTCAGGTAGTAATTGATATGCCAGAAGGAACCACTTTAGAAAGAACTGCCGTAGTTACAAAAGAAATTGCACAGTATTTATCTACTATTCCAGAAGTTGTAAATTATCAAAATTATATTGGAACCTCTGCACCTATTACATTTAACGGATTGGTTCGTCATTACGATGTTCGTGGCGGAAGCAATATGGCGGATATTCAGGTAAATTTATTACTGAAAGAAAACAGAGATTTACAAAGTCATGATATTGCTAAATTAGTACGGCCTGAAGTTCAAAAAATAGCAAAAAAATATGGTGCTAACGTTAAATTAGTGGAAGTTCCACCAGGACCGCCAGTATTATCTACTTTAGTTGCTGAAATTTATGGACCTGATTATGATGAGCAAATTAAAGTTGCCAAACAAGTTAAAACTATTTTAGAAAACACAACTGATGTTGTGGATATTGACTGGATGGTTGAAGGTGCACAAACTGAATATAAATTAGAAGTTGATAAAGAAAAATCTATGTTGAATGGAATTGCACCTCAACAAATAGTTGGAAATTTAACATATTTACTAACTGAATTTCCTATCTCTTATTTGTATGATGAAAATTCCTTTGATGAAGTAAACATTGTTTTAGGGTTAAATGATGCAGATAAAACAAGTTTACAAGATATTCAAAACATAAAAATTAAAGGTAGCACAGGAAATATTGTTGCTGTAAGTGATTTGGTAAAAGTAAAGGTAGATTCATTACGCAATAATATCTATAGAAAAGATCAAAAGCGCGTTGTATATGTAACTGCTGATATGGCAGGAGATTTAGAAAGCCCAGTATATGCAATTTTAGGAATGAAAGAAAAATTACAACAAATGGAAGTTCCTAAAGGCTATAAGGTTAATGAATTGTATTTAGAAACACCATCTGATGAAAGTGATTTTACAGTAAAATGGGATGGTGAATGGCAAATTACTTTAGAAGTATTTAGAGATTTAGGAGCGGCATTTTTAATAGTTATCATTATTATTTATATGTTAATTGTTGGATGGTTTCAAAACTTTAAAACTCCAATGGTTATGATGGCTGCAATTCCACTTTCGCTAATTGGAATTGTATTAGGTCACTGGCTATTAGGCGCTTTCTTTACAGCAACTTCATTTATAGGAATGATTGCTTTGGCAGGTGTTATGGTTCGAAATTCGGTATTATTAATCGACTTTATTGAAATTAGATTAAACGATGGAATTCCATTAAAACAAGCTATTATTGATGCCGGTGCAGTTAGAACGACTCCAATTTTATTAACAACAGGAGCTGTAGTTATTGGGGCATCTATTATATTATTCGACCCTATTTTTCAAGGTTTAGCAATCTCATTAGTTGCTGGAGCAATAGTATCAACTTTATTAACACTAATTGTTGTACCGTTAATTTATTACATGACCGAAAAGAAGAAATGGGAAAACAACGAGAAAAACTAAAAATTAGAAATATGAAATTACTTATAGTTACAGCCATTAAAGTCTTTGAAAAAGAAGTAAAAAGAATGTTTAAAAAAGCAGGTATAAACATATTTTCTTTTACAGATATAAACGGCTATAGAGATTTAACAGAACAAGCTATTGAAAGCAATTGGTTTGGATCTGAAATGAATGAAAATGAATCGTTAATGTTCTATTCCTTTGCTAGTCAAGAGAAAACAGATCTATTATTTAAATATGCAAATGAATTTAATGAAACCCAAAAAACATTATCCAAAATTCATGTGGTTATTTTAAATGTTGAAAAATCAAATTAAATTTTATAAAATATGAAAACTAGAATTATACATATTGTTGCAGGACTTTTTATACTTATTAGCTTAATACTAGCAATTAAAGTGAACATTAACTGGCTATGGTTTACTGCATTTGTTGGAGTCAATTTGTTTCAATCTGGAATAACTAAATGGTGTCTTATGGGAACTATTTTAGAGAAATTTGGCATAAAAGACTAAAAATAGTTTGTAATTTTGTGTTTAAATTATAGTATTATAAAAACATTTTTTAAACATATAATTTCAATTCTACTTGTTACAACTATACTGTTACCTTTTGCAGTACAGTTTGTACATTCCTTTGAAAAACACGAACACTCAGTTTGTCATAGTCAAAATAAAACACATTTTGATTCACATGAAATTGACTGTTCTGTTTTTCATTTTAAAATAAATAATAATACAATTTCCTTTTCTTCAATAGTATTTAGTCCTGTTGTTTCTTTTAGAGAAGGAATAATAATCTCTGTTAAACATCAATTTTTATCAGAAACACCTCAACATAAATCATCCAGAGCTCCCCCGTATTTATTGGTATAAACTGAATTTTTAATTAGTTATCAATAAAATATTTAAACATGAAAATACTAAGTACAATCCTTTTTATTGGATTATCAATTTTTGCCCAAGGTCAAAATAAACTATCAGGTATAATAACTACTCATTTAAATGAACCAATATTTGGTGCAGAAATTTATATTGAGGAACTTAATAAAGGAACTTCTTCTAATGAAAACGGATATTACGAATTAACCAATTTACCTAACAATCCAATTAAAATTACAGTTTCATTTATAGGCTTCGAAACTAAAACAATTACTTTAATTCCTTCAAAAAAAGAATATACCTTGAATGTTGTGTTGATGGATGCTATCTTTAAAATGGATGAAATCATTATTTCTACTCCATTTAATAAATTACAATCTGAAAATGTTGTAAAAGTAGAACGTGCAAGTTTGCAACAATTAAAAAACAAAGGTGCAGCCACCTTAATTGATGGTATTGGCACTTTAACTGGAGTTTCGGTAGTTTCAACAGGAGTTGGCATAGGAAAACCTGTTATTAGAGGCTTAAGAGGTAATAGAGTTTTAGTGTACACACAAGGAATTAGATTGGAAAATCAACAATTTGGTGATGAACACGGTTTAGGAATTGATGAATCAAGTATTGAAAGTGTAGAAGTTATTAAAGGACCTGCGTCGCTTTTATATGGTTCAGATGCTTTGGGCGGTGTGCTTTATTTTAATCCTACAAAATTTGCTGAATTAAATAATTTAGATTTTAATTTTAATCAAACCTATTTTTCAAATACTGAAGGAAGCAACACATCATTTGAAGTAAAAAAATCATATAATTTATGGAAGTTTTTAGCAAATGGCGCTCACAACCAACATAGTGATTATGAAACACCTAACCTAGAAAATGTTACTAACACACGGTTTAATGAAACCACTTTTAATACTGCTTTAGGATTCAACAACAGCATTTTATCTAGTACTTTACGATTTAATTTTAACAATTCAAAAATAGGAATACCTGAAGAAATTGGTGTGCAAAACAACCATAAAAAACCGCTTTTACCTTACCAAGATTTAACCACAAAAATGGTAAGTTTAAATTCCATTTTCTTTTTACCTGTATCAAAAATTTCAACAACTTTTGGATATACAATAAATGACAGGAAAGAATTTGAGGAAGATATTTCAAATCCTTCATTATTTTTAAACTTGAACACTTTTAGTTATGATGCCAAATGGCATTTGCCAAAAATAGGTAAAGTAGAATCAATTGTGGGAGTGCAGGGTATTTATCAAAAAAATGAAAATTTTGGTGAAGAAATTTTAATACCAAATGCTACAACCAAAGATTTTGGTACATTTATTACAGGATTGTACAATTGGAAACAAAATACGCTACAAGCAGGAATACGCTTTGATACCAGACATTTAAACACTGAAGAGCATTTAGTATTTCATGAAGATGAAACTCATATTTTTGAAGCACTAGATAAATCATTTGAAAATATTTCGGCTTCATTAGGTTATAAAACAGTTTTATTTAAAAAAATAACAAGCCGCTTTAATATAGCGTCAGGATTTAAAGCACCAAGCTTAGCAGAGTTAACTTCCAATGGCGTTCACCATGGATCCAATAGATTTGAAACTGGAAATAGCAATTTAAAAAATGAACAAAATTTTCAATCAGATATTTCATTAGAATATAATACAGACCATTTTGAAGTTTTTGCCAATGGTTTTTATAATCACATAAATAATTACATTTTTATTGCTCCTACCGGAGAGTTAGAAGAAGCTTTTTTTATATATAATTACACTCAAGATAACGCTAAATTATATGGAGGAGAAATTGGCTGGCATTTACATCCGCATCCTATAGATTGGTTGCATTTAAATAGTAGTTTTGAAATTGTTATAGGAAAACAGAAAAATGGAAATTACTTACCACTTATTCCTGCAAATAAATTTACAAACACACTAAAAACTGAGTTTAAAAATAAAAAATGGTTGCAAAACGGTTTTGGAGCTATTACATTAGAATCTACTTTTAAACAAAATAATATTAGCGAGTTTGAAACTAGCACAAGTGACTATAACATTGTTAATTTAGGAGTTGGTGGCACTATAAAATTAAAAACAATTGATTTCAATATTAACTTAAATATAAATAATGTTTTTAATGAATCTTATATATCTCATTTATCACGATTAAAAACCAACGGTATTCCAAACATTGGTAGAAACTTTATTACAAGTTTAAAATTTAGTTTTTAATAAACTATCAATTATTATTATAAAAAAAATAGCCTAAGATAAATCTTAGGCTATTTTAATTTTTGTTGATTAAAAATTTAATCTATAGAAAATAAAATATCTCCTTTAGTAACGCTGTCACCAGATTCGAATTTAATTCCTGAAATAACACCATCTTTATTTGCTTCAAAATTGTTCATCATTTTCATTGCTTCTAAAACAACTACAATTTCACCAGCTTTTACTTCATCTCCATTCTTTTTCTTAAACTCTACAATCATTCCAGGTATTGGTGCAGTAATTGCTCCTTCTGTAATTACTTCTTTTGCTTCTTTCTTTTTCCAAACAGACCTTGTAGTAGCTTTTGTATTTGGAATTGACACAGTAAATGACTCTCCATCAACAAACACTTCCATTTCTTGCATTGAACCATTACTATTAGTTGATGAAGCTGATAATTCTCCTGCTAAAGCTTTAGTTATTAAGTCTTGCTCTTTCTTTACATCATCCATTGTTTTAGCTTTCATATCTTCTGGCATTTCTTCTAAACCATACTTGATTTTCAAGAATTTTTTACCAGTAACAGGGTATAATGCCAATAATACTTGGTCATCAATATCTTTTGCTAGTCCTTCAAAAGTTTTTTTAACACCTTCCATTTCAGGCTCTAAAACACTTCCTGGTCTTACTTCAATATGTTGCTCTCCTCTTGGATAATCTTTCAATGCTTTCTTTCTAAGCTCTGGATTAATAGGTAATGTAGTTTTACCATACAAACCATAGCATAAATCTTTTACTTCTTGAGTAATACGTGAATATTCACCTTCATAAGAATCAAACAATACATTATTCACTGTTTGCACACCAACAATTTGGCTAGTAGGTGTTACCAATGGAATTTGACCTAGATCTTTTCTAACTTTTGGTAACATTCTAAATACTTCGTCTAATTTATCTAATGAATCCATTGCTTTTAATTGATTCACTAAATTAGAAAGCATTCCTCCTGGTGTTTGGTGTAAAATTACATCAGTATCAATAATAGAATATTTAGGACTGTTATCTAAATGCTTATACTTAGGAATAACAGCTTCCATTTGAGCACTAATTTTAGATAATTTTTTAATATCTAAACCAGTATCTCTGTTTGTACCTAATAATGAAATTACCAATGGCTCAATAGCTGCATGAGAAGTTCTATAAGCATATGGAGACATACAAGTGTCAACAATATCCACACCAGCCTCAATTGCTTTAAAGATTGCTAAATCACCCATACCTGATGTAAAGTGAGTATGCAAGTTTAATGGAATATCAGTAATTTTTTTAAGTTCTACAATTAGATTATATATATCATAAGGAGCAATTAAACCAGCCATATCTTTAATACATATAGAATCAACTCCAAATTCAACTAATTCTTTAGCTTTATTTAGGTAGTAATCAATATTATAAATATCGCCACCTAATCTTGGTTCAGTTAATGTATAACAAATTGTTCCTTGAAAATGTTTTCCGTTACGTTTTACAACTTTCGCTGCAGTTTCAAAATTTCTATAATCATTTAATGCATCAAAACATCTGAATATATCCATTCCATTATCACAAGCACGTTGTACAAAACTTTCAACAACATCATCTGCATAATTTCTATAACCAACAACATTTTGACCTCTTAACAACATGAAAAATGGTGTTTTAGGCATGTATTTTTTAAGAGTTCTTAAACGCTCCCAAGGATCTTCTCCAAGATATCTGTGCATGGTATCAAAAGTAGCTCCTCCCCAAGTTTCCATTGCATGAAAACCTATTTCATCCATTTGCTCAGCAAAAGGAATCATATCTTCAGTTCTTCCTCTTGTTGCAAATAACGATTGGTGTCCATCACGAAAACTTAAATCTTGTATTTTTATTGGGTTTTCAGCTTTTGGTCTATCTACACTATAATCCATTTTAGTCATTATTAATGACCCGTGTTTATCATATATCATTGTATCGTAATTTTAAATTAATTAATTCTAGCTCCTATCGTTCTTCCTTTGCTAAATAGTAATTCTCTGTCGTTCATTCTTCTTACCAACCCCATTTTCCCCCAACCATAACGAGCTACTATTGGTTCATTGTTTTCTTGCATTTTAACATAAATTGTTGCTGCTATTACTGCTGCTCTTTTCTTTTTTTCATGTAATGTCATAATTTTATTTTTTTATTGAGGGATGTTTCCGTGTTTTTTTGCTGGTACTAATTCTACTTTAGAGCTTAAAGCTTCTAATGCCATTATTAATCTTTCTCTAGTTTCACTTGGTAATATTACTTCATCAATGTATCCTCTTTCTGCTGCTAAATAAGGAACATTAAAAGCTTTTTCATATTCATCAATTTTTTCTTGTGTTTTTGCAACTTTATCATCTGCTGCTGCAATTTCTTTTTTATAGTTTGAAATTACTTCAACAGCTCCTTTAGCTCCCATTACAGCAATTTCAGCAGTTGGCCAAGCAAAAACCATATCAGCTCCTAAGTGTTTAGAACTCATTGCAACATAAGCCCCACCATAATCTTTTCTTACTACAACTGTAAATTTAGGAACAGTAGCTTCTGAATAACTCCATAATAATTTAGCACCGTGTCTAATAATTCCATTCCACTCTTGTTGAACACCAGGTAAATAACCAGGTACATCTACAAAAGTTACAATTGGGATATTAAATGCATCACATGTACGAATAAATCTACTAATCTTATCTGAAGCATCAATATCTAAACAACCTGCTAAAAAACTTGGTTGATTTGCAATAATACCAACTGAACGGTTATTCAATCTACCAAATCCTACAATACAGTTTTCAGCAAAATGCTCGTGTACTTCATAAAAGTTATTCCCATCTAAAACCTCTTCAATAATCTCTTTCATATCGTATGCCATTTTAGAATCATCAGGAATAATGGTATCTAACATGTCACAAGATCTTTTTGGATCATCACCCATTTCTAATATTGGAGTTAACTCCATATTATTATTAGGAAGATAATCTAACAATTCTCTAATTTGTTCAATACAATCAGTATCATCTTCACAAGCAAAATGTGCATTTCCACTTTTAGAATTATGAACCATTGCACCTCCTAATTCTTCAAAAGAAGTTTCTTCACCAGTAACCGTTTTAATTACATACGGACTAGTAATAAACATATTACTTGTTTTTTTCACCATAAAAATGAAGTCAGTCATTGCTGGAGAATAAACTGCACCTCCAGCACAAGGGCCCATAATTGCAGAAATTTGTGGAATAACTCCTGAAGCTCTTGAATTTCTAAAGAAAACATCTCCATATCCTCTTAATGCATCTACACCTTCTTCTACTCTTGCTCCTCCTGAATCATTTAAACCAACTACTGGTGCTCCAGCTTTCATAGCAAGATCCATAATTTTACAAATTTTAGTAGCGTGCATTTCTCCTAAAGCACCACCGCTTGAAGTAAAGTCTTGTGAAAAAGCAAATACAGTTCTTCCATTAACCAATCCATGTCCAACTATAACACCATCTGAAGCAATTTCAACGCTTTCCATTCCGAAATTTACAGACCTATGTTTTACCAAAGTATCTATCTCATAAAAACTATCTTCATCAAATAATAAATTAATACGTTCTCTCGCAGTTAATTTTCCTTTTGCATGTTGCTTTTCTATTCTTGCTTCCCCTCCCAATTTAGCTGCCAATTCTCTTTTAGCTTTTAGTAAGGCAATTTTCTCTATAACTTTCATAATATTTATATTATTTTTCTATTTTTTAAAGGCTTTTAACCCACCCTTTTTATGGCTTTTTTTCACTATCTAAAGTTACGAATTGTATTCAACAAAAACACCCATTTTTATTATAAAAATAGTCGAAATGCAATATTTTAGGTGTATTTTATGAATATAATTATTGATTATTTAATAATAAATAGATGTTTTATTAATAATATTTTAATTTTTATTTAATTATTAGATGTTTTATTACATACTTCATAAAAATGAATTGTATGTAACATTTGTATTTTATCAAAATTTTGAACTACTCTAAAATTAAAAAAAAACAAGATTTTACTACTTAAAAAATGCCATTTATAACGTTTTCGAAATGTTAAATATATAAAGTAAAAATTTATTTTTTTAAGATGTCTTTTTTCTTCTAAAAACACCTTTTTGAGTAAAAAAAACGTAAAAAAATTGAAATTTTTTAAAAAAAAAGTCTAGAAAATTCTTAAAATCAAAAAATAAAGAGAAAAATTTCACATTTAATGCTTATAGAATCATTCTAAATTTCACCATAAAAAGCAATCTTAGTCTTTCAAACAAAATTTATGTTGTTTTTATAATTAAATTAGCTCGATTTAAAAAAACATCCGATGAATTCTTCTCAAAATCAAACTTTAACAGACACATCCAACCCAATAAAAAGAATTATTATTGGCGTACAATTTTTATTTGTAGCATTTGGAGCAACCGTATTAGTACCATTACTTATAGATATTGATCCGGCCGTTGCTTTATTTACTGCTGGTGTTGGTACTTTAATTTTTCACCTAATAACAAAAGGAAAAGTACCGGTTTTTTTAGGTAGTAGTTTTGCTTTTATAGCTCCAATTATTGCAGCCACTAAAATTTATGGTTACCCAGGAACCTTAGGTGGAATTATAGCCGTTGGTTTAGTATATGGAATTGTATCTGCAATAATTAAATTATGGGGATTACGTGTAATTGAAAAAATATTCCCAGCCGTTGTGGTTGGTCCTGTAATTATGATTATTGGATTATCACTAGCAACTGTTGGTGTTGATATGGCCAAAACAAATTGGCCAATAGCACTTTCGGTTTTAGCAACTGCAATAATAATTGTTTCATTCACTAAGGGATTAATAAAACTAATTCCAATTTTTATTGGAATTATTGTTGGTTATATTATTTCAATAATAGCCGGTTTAGTTGATTTTACCTCGGTAAATGAAGCTGCCTGGTTTGCTTTACCAAAATTTACTACTCCTGAATTTAATTGGGGAGCAATTTTATATATGATTCCTGTTGCCATTGCTCCAATTATTGAACATATTGGAGATATGTATGCTATTAGTGGTGTTGCAGAAAAGAAATTTGTAAAAGATCCAGGACTGCATAGAACCATTTTAGGTGATGGTATTGCAACTGCATTCGCAGGATTTTTAGGAGGCCCTCCAAACACTACATATTCTGAAGTTACTGGTGCAGTTGCTTTAACAAAAATTACCGACCCAAGAGTTTTACGGATTGCTGCTGTAACTGCCATTGTATTTTCTTTAGTTGGAAAAATTAGTGCAATACTTAAAACCATTCCACAAGCAGTATTAGGCGGTATTATGCTGTTACTTTTTGGAATGATTGCTAGCATAGGTATTAAAACATTAATAGATAATAAAACAGACTTTTCAATTACAAGAAATCAAGTTATTGTATCCATTATTTTAACAATTGGTATTGGAGGTGCACAATTGGGTTATGGAAACTTTTCACTAGCTGGCATTGGATTAGCATCGGTAGTTGGTGTACTACTAAATTTAGTATTACCAAAATCAAAAAAATAACTATAAATATAAAGCATAAAAAAACCTTCCTATTTACTTAGGAAGGTTTTTTTGTTTTTAAGCTTTTATACATAAAACTTTATGATAAATAATATAGCTATTATAACCATAATTGGTTTTATTTCTTTATACCTTCCTGTTAATAGTTTTAGTAAAACAAATGACAACATACCAAATACAATTCCCTCTGCAATACTATAAGTTAAAGGCATCATAATTATGGTGAAAAATGCTGGAATAGATTCCGTAAAATCATCTAAATCTATTTTCATTATTGGTGATATCATAAACAAACCAACAATTATTAATGCAGGAGCAGTTGCAGCAGCAGGAATAATCATAAAAATAGGCGCAAAAAATAATGCCAATGCAAACATTCCTGCAACGGTTAAAGCTGTCATACCAGTTTTTCCGCCTTCAGCAACACCAGCAGCACTTTCTACATATGTTGTAACTGTTGATGTTCCTAAAATAGCACCAACAAAGGTTCCAATGGCATCTGCAAATAAGGCTTGTTTAACTCTAGGTACATTTCCTTCTTCATCCAACATTCCTGATTTGGAAGATACGCCAACCAAAGTTCCCACAGTATCAAACATATCAACAAATAAAAATGTAAACAAAACTATTAACATATCTATACTAAATACTTGAGAAAAATCAAATTTGAAGAAAATTGGCTCTAAAGATGGAGGTAAGCTTACAAAACTGAAATTCTCAGGAATTACAGTTACACCAACTATTAATCCTACAATTGTTGAAACTAAAATTCCAATTAATATAGCACCTTTAATATTTTTAGCTAGTAAAACACCTATTATAAGAACACCAGCCATACCAACAAGTACTTCTGGATTTTTCATACTTCCTAAACTTACCAAAGTAGCTGGGTTATCAACAATTAACCCTGTTCCTTTTAAACCTATAAATGCAATGAACAACCCAATACCTACAGATACAGCATGTTTTAAATTCAATGGAATAGAATTTACAATAAGCTCACGAATATTAAAAGCTGTAAGAATTATAAAAACAATACCTTCTAGAAAAACTGCTGTTAATGCAAATTCCCAAGAATAGCCCATTCCTAAAACTACGGTAAATGCAAAAAAAGCATTTAAACCCATTCCTGGAGCTAAGGCAAAAGGTAATTTAGCATATAATGCCATTACCAAAGTTGCTATTACTGCTGATAAAGCTGTGGCTGTAAAAACAGCGTCTTTATCCATTCCTGCAGCACTTAAAATACTTGGGTTAACTGCCAAAATGTACACCATTGTCATAAATGTTGTAATACCTGCAATAACCTCCGTTTTAAGTGTTGACTTCTTTTCTGTTATTTTAAAAAACTTATCTAACATAATTTAATTTTTAAATATTCCATTTTACTGCTAAAGTTGGTCTTCCTTTAATTGCATCACTTCCACCTCCAAAATTAGAAGATATTTCAAGCTCACCTCCTACTGAGAAACTTTTATTTAAATGATACCATAATTGAGGTTCAGATAAGAAAACAGTTAAATCTTCTTTTCCTTTATAATTTTGTGTCCATAAATCTGCAAAACCAGAAAAAGTTAGTTTGTTTTCAATTAAATTAACATACCACGTTCCAGTAACTTGGAAGTTTCCTTTTTCAGCTCCAGTAAAAGCTTTATACCCAGCATACGTTGAAAATCCCATTTTAGCATTTCCTTTGCTGTAGTTAGCACCAAAAATCCAAGCCTCATCAATAGCAAAACCTCCAGTAGAATTTCCTGCCTTAAATGTTCCCAAACCAGCATTATACTCAACATGCAAACCAACCGGCATTTTTTCAATTTTTAATACTCTAGCGATTTCATAATAAGCTAAATTTGTACCTGTTGAAGCGTCATAATCAAAATCAACAAATGTAAATGTGTTACCATATTTATCCATTTTAAACATTTCAAATGTTGTAGTAAAATGACCTCTTTCAAGATCTCTGTGTAATTGAAAGTTTTGTGCAGTAACAGCAACAGTTACCAAAATTGCAAAAAGGGTGATTAGTTTTTTCATTGTGTTGGATTGTTAATTGTTTATATAAAAAAATTAAGAAACAAAAATACTACAATAAGCACCATATAGTCATATTTCAATAATTCAATTATTAACACGTAATTAACTATTTATAATGAAAATAAATAAGGATTTTATTAAATCCATTCAACATTATATAAATAACCTTCTAAATCAATTCATATTTCACTTTAGAAACACTTCTTAAGTAAAAATGATATAAATTATTAAAACAATCAATTGGAATATTTCATGCTTTCTATTCAATCTTTAACTTTTTCATAATTCGTATAATAAATATGTAATTTTATTGATTTACAACTACTTATGTTGTAAATTTAAACAACTAAATTATTTTTTATGAAACGGTCAAGGCTATTATCTCGTCTTTGGGAGTTTCAGAATAAGTATGGTTACATCCCAGACAATGCTATTTCAGAAATTGCTCAAAAATTACGAGTATCAAAAATTGAAATTGAAGGAGTCATCTCATTTTATCACTTCTTCCATAGAAAACCAACCGGAAAGTACATTGTTTACCTTAATAACAGTATTATTTCAGAATTGAATGGCTTTAAAGAAATAAAAGCTGCATTTGAAAAAGAAACTGGCTGTACTTTTGGAAAACATGATGACAATCCATTATTTTCATTATTTGAAACTTCATGTATTGGTTTAAGTGACCAAGAACCAGCTGCTCTTATTAATTTTCATCCTTTTACAAATTTAACACCACAGAAAGTTAAAGACATTGTAAATCAACTTAAAAATTATGTGAAACTGGAATCAATTTCAAATAATCCAACAAGTAAAATTCAATATAAACCTAGTGAGGACAAAACAATTTTCTTTAGAAATTATACCATTGGAAATTCTTTAAAAAAACTAAAAGCTGATAGTCCTGAAAAACTTTTAAAACAACTGCAAGAATCTAAATTAGAAGGAAGAGGAGGTGCATTTTTTTCAACAGCAACAAAATGGACTGCTTGTAAAAATGCAGAAAGTTCAAAAAAATACATAATATGTAATGCTGATGAAGGTGAACCTGGAACATTTAAAGATAAAAGTTTATTAAATAATTACCCCGGTTTAATAATTGAAGGAATGATATTAGCTGCATTTATTACTGGTGCAAAAAGTGGGTTTATTTACTTAAGAGCTGAATACAACTATTTGCTTAAAAAATTAGAAAACACATTAAATGAATTTGAAGAAAAAGGTTATTTAGGAAAATCAATACTTGGTATTGAAAATTTCAATTTTAAAATTAAAATTGAATTAGGAGCTGGAGCATACGTTTGTGGAGCTGAAACTGCTTTAATTGAATCTTTAGAAGGATTTAGAGGAGAACCAAGAATTAGAAAATATTTCCCAACAGAAAATGGCTATTTAGGCTATTCTACTATTGTTAATAATGTAGAAACTTTTGCTATGGCATCAAGAATTATTGAATTAGGAAACAACTTTATTTCTAAAATTGGCACTAAAGAAAGTATTGGAACTAAAATAATAAGTATATCTGGTGATGTTGCAAAACCAGGTATTTATGAAATTGAATGGGGAATGTCAATAAAAGAACTATTAAACTTATCACAAGCAACTGCGCCCCACTTTATTCAAATTAGTGGTCCTTCAGGTGAATGTATTAACAATAAAGAGTTTCACAGAAAAATATGTGAAGAAGATTTAATTTGTGGTGGCTCAATTATGGTTTTTAATAAGTTTAGAAGTATTATTCAAATTTTAGAAAACTTTATTAAATTTTTTAAAATTGAATCTTGCGGGGCATGTACACCATGCAGAGCAGGAAATCAAATTTTACATGAAAAAATTTTAAAAATTAAAAGAGGTATTTGCACTACTGAAGATTTGAATGAAATAAAACAATGGGGAACTATTATGCAGCTTTCTAGTCGCTGTGGTTTAGGCCAATTTTCAGCCAATACTTTAATAATGGCCATTGATAAATTTGAAGATTATTTTAATATAAAGGTAACATCTTGTTCAGATAATTGTAACGTTGAATTTGATATGCAAAATGCCGTTTATGAATATGATCAACTTATAAACCTCACCCAATAAGTAATATAAAATAATTAAGAATATAATTATATAGTTATGATTTAAATTTAATTTATTAAAATTTTCAATTCAATATTTTATTTTTTTCATACTATTTATGTATTCACTACGGTTATGAAATACACAAATTTAGTTAAACGTATAAAAATGAAAAATATAATATTTAACATAGACGGAAGAAGTTGTTCAGCAGATAAAGGGCAAAATTTAATAGAAGCCGCAAAACAAAACGGAATTTTTATACCAACACTTTGTCATTTTAAACACTTAAATCCGCTTGGAACTTGTAGAGTTTGTACCATAAATTTAAACGGGAAATCAACTGCTGGCTGTACTGTTACCGTTGAAGAAGGAATGAATATAGAAGTAAATACTCCAGAATTATTAGACAACAGAAAAGCAATACTAGAAATGATGTTTGTTGAAGGAAATCATTTCTGCCCTTCTTGTGAAAAAAGTGGAGATTGTCAAATGCAAAATTTAGGATACGAAACAGGTATTAGATACACTCGCTTCCCTCACTTATTTGTAGATAGATTGGTTGATGCTCGTCCTGAACGCATTGTAATCAACCAAAACAGATGTATTAAATGTAAACGTTGCATTGAAGAAGTAAAAACAACTGACGGATACAGCGTATTTAGTTTTACCGAAAGAGGTAACAATACCAAAGTTTCGATTGATTATGAACAGGAAGCTAAACTAACTGAAGCACAAGCAGCATATGCTATGCATATTTGTCCAACTGGCGCTATTTTGGTAAAAGGCAAAACATTCAGTAAACCTTTTGGTGATCGCCAGTTTGATTTAGGTCCTGAAGGAAAAAAGTTCTCTTTGGAAAAAATTAAAAAACACAAAACATCTCATAAGAAAAAACGTATTGCAACAACTTCATTAGCAGGTTGTTTTGGTTGCCATATGTCTATGCTTGACATTGATTTAGGCTTATTAGATTTATTAGAAGTTATAGAATTTAATAAATCTCCAATTACAGACATTAAAAATTTTACAAAACACTGTGATATTGGCCTTATTGAAGGTGGCTGTTGTAATACACATAATATTGAAGTTTTACGTGAATTTAGAAAACACTGTGACATTTTAGTTTCAGTTGGTGAATGTGCAATTTGGGGTGGGCTACCAGCAATAAGAAATACTTTTCCTTTAGAAGAATGCTTAAAAGAAGCTTATTTAGAATCTATGACAAGTGAAGAAGGAGCAAAAATCATCCCTAATCACGAAGACATTCCTAAAATATTAAACAAAGTTTATTCTAATCACGAAGTTGTAAAAATTGATTATCATATTCCCGGTTGTCCTCCAAATGCAAATCATATTTGGAACGTAGTAAAACATATTCTTTTTGAAGAAGAATATTCAATTGCATACCCTGAATTTAAATATGACTGAACCATAAAATTTTGAAAAATGAATACAAAGAAGATAGTTATAGAACCAGTAACCAGAGTTGAAGGTCATGGAAAAGTAACCATTAAAATGAATGAAAATGGTAAAGTTAATGACGCCTTTTTACATATTGTAGAATTTAGAGGTTTTGAAAAATTTATTCAAGGGCATCCATATTGGGAAGCCCCAGTTTTAGTACAACGTTTATGTGGAATTTGCCCGGTAAGCCACCATCTTGCAGCTGCAAAAGCAATTGATCAGCTAGTAGGTGTTGATCCAGAGAGCCTTAGTAAAACAGCCACAAAATTGCGTAAATTATTGCATTATGGACAAGTTTTTCAATCACATTCCTTACACTTTTTCTATTTAGCTTCCCCAGATATTTTATTTGGTATTAATGCACCAGCAGAAAAAAGAAATATTGTTGCAGTTGCTGCTGAAAATAGAGAATTGGCAAAAAAAGGAATTTTAATGCGGAAATTCGGTCAGGAAATAATTAAAGCTTTGGCTGGTAAAAAAATTCACGGAATTTTAGCAGTTCCAGGTGGTGTTCATAAAACCTTTACCAAAGAAGAGCGTCAATATTTTTTAGATGGAATTCAAATTCCTACCATTGACACCATGATTCAATGGTCAAAAGAAATTATTGATTTTATGAAAAATTATCATGCTGAAAATGCAAAATGGATTGATAATTTTGCTGCGTATACTTCAAATCATTTAGGTTTGGTTCATAAAGAAACTGGTGCATTAGAATTATATGATGGAAGATTACGTTCTGTAGATTTTGAAGGAAAAGAGTTACTAAATATAGAAGATATTGAATATCGTTATCATTTTAAAGAAGCTGTAGAACCTTGGTCATATCTTAAATTTCCTTATATGACAAAATATGGAAGAGAAAAAGGTTGGAACAGGGTTGGTCCTTTAGCACGGTTAAATACTGCTTCACATATTACTACTCCTTTTGCTGAAATTGAGCGGCAACTATTTAAGGCATACACAAATAATAAGCCTAATAATATGACTATGCATACGCATTGGGCGCGTTTAATTGAAATGTTACATTGTGCTGAATTAATGAAGGAATTATTACATGATGATGAAATCATGGGAACCGATTTTGTTAGAAAAGGAACACCTAGAAATAAAGGAATTGGTATTATTGAAGCGCCAAGAGGAACGCTTATTCACGAATATCATACCGATGATAAAGGCTTAATCACAAAATGTAATTTAATAGTTTCTACCACGCACAATAATGAAGCTATGAACAGAGGTGTTAGAGTTGTTGCTCAGGAAGTTTTAAATGATCAACCAGAAATTACAGAGCCCATGTTAAATCAAATTGAAATGGCAATTAGAGCGTATGATCCTTGTTTAAGTTGTGCGACACACGCATTGGGTGAAATGCCTTTAATTGTTCAAATAGAAGACCTCCAAGGAAATTTAATAGATGAAAAAATTAGATAAAACACTTATAATAGGCATTGGAAATAACACTCGCCAAGACGATGGTCTCGGGTGGTGTTTTTTAGATAAATTAATGGAAGATGGCTATAATGAAGATCATTTATTATACAAATATCAATTAATGGTGGAAGATGCCGAATTAATTGGCGAATACGAAACTGTAATTTTTGTTGACGCAAATAAAACCATAAATAACAATGGATTTGCAATTGAACAAATTTATCCTGCAGAAAAAGTAGCCTTTTCTACTCATGCGGTTCCTCCAAACCAAATATTAAATTTGTGTGAAACAATTTATCATAAAAAACCAAAGGCCTATGTAATTAAAATTGATGGTTATAGCTGGGATTTTACAATAAGCTTAACAAAAAAAGCTCAAAACAATTTGATAAGTGCACTTTCCAATTTTAAAACTTTTACATTTTAACTTTCTTAAAAGCTGAAAACAAATTTTAATTACCAAAAGCCGTTAAAACTAATTTTCTAGCATTCCCAAAATATCTATGCTCACACAAATATATGCCTTGCCAAATTCCCATATTTAATTTTCCATTTGAAATTGGAATTTGAACTGAACATCCTAAAATAGATGCTTTTATATGTGCTGGCATATCATCTGGCCCTTCATACGTATGAATATAATACTGCATATTTTCAGGAACCATTTTATTGAAATGACTTTCAAAATCTGCCCTTACACTTGCATCAGCGTTCTCATTTATAGTTAAACTTGCCGAAGTATGCTTTATAAAAACCTGTAATTGACCTATTGAAATATCTTTTATTTCAGGAATAGCCATTATAATTTCATTTGTTATTAAATGAAAACCTCTTTTTTTAGGTGAAATTTGTAGCTCCTTTTGAAAAAATTTCATTTTAATTAATAGTACTTATAATTTCATCAGCAATTGATAAACACGCAGTTGCAGCTGGAGAAGGCGCATTCAAAACGTGAATATTATTATTGTGATTTATAATTTTAAAATCATCCACCATATTTCCATCAAAATCTATAGCTTGAGCTCTCACACCTGATCGTGCAGTTTGCACATCATTTACAGTAATGGAAGGCATCATTTTTTGAAGTTCTTTTACAAATAAATGCTTTGAAAATGCTCTTTTATATTCATCAATTCCTTTACGCCAATGCTTACCAAATAATTTCCAAGTTCCTTTAAAAGTAAGTGCTTCAAAAGTATCTACTAAACTAAAACTTGTTCTGTTGTAACCTTCACGCTTAAAGGTAAAAACAGCGTTAGGGCCACATTCAATACTTCCATCAACCATTCTGGTAAAATGCACACCTAAAAAAGGAAATTTTGGATCTGGAACAGGATACACTAAGTTTTTAATTTTATGAGCTGCTTCTGGTTTTAGTTCAAAATAATCACCTCTAAAACCAACAATATGAATATCTAATTTTGCATTGTCTTTTTCTGCAATTCTATCAGATTGTAATCCTGCACAAAAAATAACTTTGGCAGTTTCAAAAGTAGTTGTATTTGTTTCTAAAATAGTTTTTCCTTCTAAAGAAATTATTTTTTTTACTTCACAAGAACTTATTAAATCGCTTTCAACATTTATTCTTTTAATTTGTTTCACAAAAGCCTTACATACACCAACATAATCAATAATTCCGGCAGTTGGCACCCAAATAGCTTTTAAACCTTCAATATAAGGTTCTTTTTCTTTTATTTCTTCGGAAGATAAATATTGAATTCCATCCGTGCCGTTTTCAATGCCTCTAATAAAAATACCTTCTAAAATTGGTAATTCTTCATTTTTAGTGGCTACAATTATTTTTCCACAAACATCAACCTTTACATTATTTATCTTAGCAAAATCAACTAGCTCCTTCCCTCCTTTTTTTGAATTTAATGCCTTGTAAGAACCTGGCTTATAATAGATTCCTGAATGAATTACGCCTGAATTTCTACCAGTTTGATGCATCCCAACTTCAGTCTCTTTTTCTAAAACTGCAATAGATTTATTTGGGAATTTTAATTGTAATTTATAGGCAGTTGCCAATCCAACAATTCCGCCTCCAACAATTATAAAATCGAATTTATTGAACATATTTTGTTTTTCCAACAAAGGTCAGCAAAACAAAAGAAATTAAAAAGAAAATAGCTAAAAACAATACGCTCCATTGCATAGAACCTGTGAGCGAAACTAACAAACCAAAAACTAGCATTCCAAATACAATGGCAATTTTTTCAGTGACATCATAAAAACTAAAATAAGTTGCGTGATCTTTGGTTTCTGGTAATAATTTTGAATATGTTGAACGAGAAAGCGACTGAATTGCTCCCATTACTAAACCAATTAATGCTCCCAATCCATAAAAATAATAATGGACGTTTTCTTGTGATTTATCTAAAATAAAAGCCGAAACACACACTATTGACCAAATAAAAATAGTGATTTTTAAAGATGAAATATTTCCTATTCTATCACTCAATCTTGAAAACAAAAAAGCACCTGCAATACCAACAATTTGTACTACTAATATTACCGCAATTAAATCCAACGTTGGCAAGCCTAATTCCTTGCTGCCAAAAATTCCTGCCATTAGTATAATTGTTTGTACACCAACGCTATACATAAAAAAAGAACTTAAAAAGAATTTTAATTCTGAATGGTTTTTTAATTCTAAAGCCACAATTTTTAATTCATGTAAACCTTTCCAAATAAAATCATTTTCAGGCTTTCTATCATAAACATTATTTGGCAATTTACTATATGTAATTTGAGCAAAACCAAACCACCAAACACCGACAATTAAAAAAGTAATTCTTGAAGCCACTCCAGCATCAGGAATTCCGAAAATTTCAGGTTTATTTATCATTACCAAACTTAAAAGTAATAAAATAATTGATCCTGAATATCCAAAAATAAATCCTTTAGCACTAACATCATCCTGTTGTTCAGGGTGTGCAACTTCTGGTAAATATGCATTATAAAAAACAATACTTCCCCAAAAACCTATACTTGCTAAAATAGTAAAAACAATCCCAACCCATAAAGTCTCCTCTCCTTTAAAAAAGAATAAACTCATAACGGATAAAGAACCTAATAAACAGAAAAATTTCAAAAATTTTAATTTATTTCCCGTATAATCTGCAATACCTGATAAAATTGGAGAAATAAAAGCCACAATTAAAAACGAAAAAGCCAATGTATAATCATACAATGTTGTAGGATTCCATTGGGTTCCTAAAAAATTAATTTTTCCATCAATATTAGAAAAAGACTCTGTTAAACTACTGTAATATATTGGAAATACAGCTGTACTAATTACTAATGAATATACAGAATTTGCCCAATCATAAAATGCCCAAGCATTAATTAATTTTTTATCTCCTTTTTTTAACATAATTCAAAAAACAAAAAAACCGTTCTAATTAATTTTAGAACGGTTTACAATATACTATAAATATTTTTTAAAGTTATTAACTTTTTGTTGGAGTAGCATTGTACTTTTTAGCTAATGAAATAGCCGTTGGTAAATATGCTTTTAAATTTTGAATTCTTGTTTCATTTGATGGGTGCGTACTTAAAAACTCAGGTGGAGCATTTCCACTATCTGCTCTTTGGCTCATTCTAATCCAAACATTAATAGATTCTTCTGGCTTATAACCTGCCATAATCATAAACACCATTCCTAATTTATCTGCTTCAGTTTCATGTGTTCTACTATAAGCCAATAAACCTACTTGAGAACCTATTCCATAAACGGTATTCCATAATTGTGAATTTTCGCTATTTCTGGTTCCTATAGCAACTCCCAAACCAACTCCTTGTTGTACCATGGCACTTGACATTCTCTCTTGCCCATGTTTGGCAAAAGCATGAGCAACTTCGTGCCCCATAACAGCTGCTATACCATCCGTATTTGCACAAATTGGTAAAATACCTGTATAAAAAACTACTTTACCTCCTGGCATACACCAAGCATTGACAGATTTATCTTCAATTAAATTAAATTCCCATCTGTAACTATCAGCTTCATTAACCATTCCATTAGCTCGCATAAATTTATCAACTGCTTTGGAAATATTTAAGCCAACATTTTGAATTTCAATTGTGTTTTTCTTGTCAGCTGAAATTTTATTTTCTTTTAAAAACCCTTCATACTGAGCAAAACTTGCTGGTAAAATTTGGGCATCACTAACTAGGTTCATTCTTTTTCTTCCAGTAATTGGCACTGTGCTACAACTAACTATAAATAATAAAACTATAGCTATGGAAATTACTTTTTTCATTTTTTCGATTTTTTTAATTTCTTGTTAATCTTTAAAAATACAAATTCTATATTTACAATCAAAATTAATCATTTTAAATGAACAAAATAGAATCTGCTGCATTAACTCCTGCAAAAAATGTTCCAATAATTCCAACATCAATAATATATACAGGAAAAATCTTGCAATTTTTTTCAACTAACCTAGCTACAAAGTTTGCCATAAAATTATTTGGAACTCCGCTTAGACATAAAACTCCTGAGCGAGAAAAAATGATGGCAAAAAGTGCTCAAAAAGAACTTGTTCATATTCCAGAATTAAAAAAAGATGTAATGGTTTATACATATGGATACTCCAAAAGAAAAGTACTTTTGGTTCATGGATGGTCTGGCAGAGGAACACAATTGTACAAAATTGCAGATAAATTATTAGAAAATGGATTTATGACTATAAGTTTTGATACTCCTGCACATGGAAAATCTCCAGGTAATTTTACAATGATGACTGAATTTATTGCAACTTCAAAATATTTAGAAGAAAAATTTGGTCCGTTTGAAATTGCAATTGGTCATTCACTAGGCGGAATGGCAGTTTTGAATAGTTTGAAACGCTTTTTATCAGTTAAAAAAGCAGTAATTATTGGATCTGGTGATATAATTTCAGATATCATTAAATCATTTGTGAAAAAGTTAGATCTCAGCAATAAACTTGTTGAAAAAATGAAACAGATTTTCCTGAAAAAATATGGAGAAGATATTGATAACTATTCAGCAAGTATTGCAGCTATAGATGTAAAAATCCCTGTGTTAGTTATTCATGATACTGAAGATAAAGAAGTACCCGTTGAATGTGCTTACAATATTAGAAAAAACTTAAGTTTTGGCGAAATTTTAATAACTAATGGTTTAGGCCACACTAGAATTTTAAAAGATAATATTGTAATTGATAGAATTATTGAATTTATACAAAAAGACAATTAAATTCCAAGTAATCAACATAACCAATAAATTGTTAATTCTAATTAAACATTAGTAAGTTGTCACTTTGTTTTACGACAATAGTTATAAATACTTTTTAAAATGAAAAAAATATATTTATTACTATTTTTAATTATTTGCGTTGCATTTAAAAGCTATTCACAACAAAACAAAAATACTATGGTTAAAAAAATCACTAAAACAGACTCTGAGTGGAAAAAAGAATTATCACCTCAACAATATTTTGTATTGCGGCAAAAAGGAACTGATGCACCTAGTTTAGGTGGTTTAACTTCTCATTTTGAAAAAGGAACTTATCACTGTGCTGCTTGTGACTTACAATTATTTGAATCTAATAGTAAATTTGAATCACATTGTGGCTGGCCATCTTTTGATGACGCTATAAAAGGAACTGTTGATTTTGTTATAGACAAAACTCACGGAATGATTAGAACAGAAATTATTTGTGCTTCTTGTGGTGGTCATTTAGGACATATTTTTGATGATGGACCAAAAGAAACTACAGGTCAACGCTATTGTGTTAATACATCTTCTATAAAATTTGTAAAAGGAGAAAAGTAATTTTTGTATTTTAGTTTTTAAACATTTTATAAAATGGTAAAAATAAATCCAAATGCAAATAACTTTATTGATCAATATATTGAAAATCTTCCCTCTTTTTCAAATGAAATATGTTCAACGCTAAGAACAATAATTCATAAAACAGATGTTACTATTATTGAAGATTGGAAATGGAATATTCCAATTTTTCATACAAATAAAATGATTTGTGGATTCGCTGCTTTTAAAAATCATGTGTCTCTTACTTTTTTTAATGGTGTCGAAATGAGTGATCAGCACCATTTATTTTCTTTCGACTGTAATGCTCAAAAAACAAGAACCATAAAATTTGAAGTTAATTCAAAAATAAATAAAGCTCATTTATTGGATTATTTTAAGGAATCTTTTTTTATGAAAGAATCTAACATTAAAAAAAAATCAGAAATAAAAGAAATTGAAATCCCTGAATTATTAAAAATTGCCTTAGAAAAGAATAAAGTTGCAAAAACTAATTTTGAAAACATGGCATTTACTTATAAAAAAGAATATGCTCTTCATATTTCAAACGCAAAAAGAGAAGCTACAAAAATTAGCCGTTTAGAAAAGGTGATTTCATATTTGGAACAAAATATTAAAATGCACGAACAATATAAGTGCTAAAAAAAAGACCTTTTAATTTAATTAAAAGGTCTTTTTTTTAATTATTTCAATTCAACTAAAACTGGTTCAGGAATTACAATTTTGTCGCTAAACATTTGCCATAATTTAAATCCACCAGCAACATTTACTACATTTTCAATTCCATTTTGATTTAAAATTAATTCAGCCAAATAGCCTCGTAAGCCTCTCTGACAAAAAATGATAATTGGTCTATTTAACTTTTTTATTGAATCAATATTGTTTCTGATATCATCCAAAGGAAAATTTATTGCATTTGGAATGGTTCCTTTCTCAAATTCTGTTACAGTTCTAACATCAATTAATGTATAATTATTATTATCAATTTCTTTTAAAAAATCATCTAACTCTTCAACTGAAACCTGTGTGCTTTTATTATTTAAAATGTTTTCAGCTACAAAACTTGAGACTACAATTGGGTCTTTTGCTGGAGAATACGGTGGTGCGTACGCCAAATCCAATTGAGATAAATCAGTTAACTTCAATTTTGCATAAATAGCAGTACTTAAAACATCTACACGCTTATCCACTCCTACTTCACCAAATAATTCAGCGCCTAATATTTCTTCAGTTTCTGCATTATAATAAATCTCAGTAATTAAATCTTTTTGATTAGGGTAATAACTTGGCGTTGAGCCAGCAATAGTTAAAACTGTTTTAAATGGTATTTTTAATTGTTTTAAAGCTCTTGGATTTAAACCAGTTCGTGCCAATGTATAATCAAAAACTTTAACAATAGCAGTTTTATAAGCTCCTTTAAAATTAATACTTCCTCCAACTGCATTTGCTCCTGCTGCTCGTCCTGCTTTATTTGAATGCGTCCCTAATGGAAAATAATCAAACTCATTAGTTTGTAAATTTTTAACAGCTACATTATCCCCAGCTGCATAAACATCTTTTATTGATGTTTCCATTTGTTCATTTACCTTTAAAGCTCCATTGTCAATATGCTCTGCGCCATTTTCAAGTAATAAATCCGTATTTGGTTTTATTCCAACACTTAAAATTACAAAGTCTGTATTAATTGCTCTTCCATCTTTTAATATTACTTTAGAAATTTTCCAATTTTCATCTAATTCAAATTCTGAAACCAATCCAGAAGTTATTACTTCAATACCTTTTTCTTTTAAAACAGTTTCAGCAAAATTTCCAAATTTTTGCTGCCACATATTTAAAATTTGGTTGTCACCTTCAATTAATGTTACTTCCTTACCAGCTTCTTTTAAATTTTCAGCAACTTCAACTCCAATAAGTCCTGCTCCAATTACAGTTACATGTTTTGATTCTACTGCTAATCCTTCCAAAGTTATTTTATCAAAATCAATCATACTTCTACAAGTTGACCAATTAGTAGATTTTTCAATATTTTTTATTGGAGGAACAATTGACTTTGCTCCTGTTGCAAAAACTAATTTATCATAACTATAATCACCCTTTTTTGAATAAACAATTTTGTTTTCAGTATCAATTTTTACAATTTCTTCATTTAATCTAACATCAATATTAAATCTGTTCTGTAATAATTCTGGTTTTACAACAATTAAATTATTTCTATCTTCAATTACACCAGAAAAAGCATAAGGCATTCCACAGGTAGCATAACTAATAAGTGTACCTTTTTCAAAAAGAATAATTTCCGCATTTTCGTCTTCTCTTCTAGCTTTTGCTGCTGCTGATGGGCCAGCAGACAAGCCGCCAATTATAATTATTTTAGACATCTATTTATTTTTAAAATCTGAGCAAATTTCACATGTTTTTTCAAACAATAGCGTAATATTTATTACTAAAACGTTATTGTCTTAAACGATACAAAAATTCATTTTTTAATTGCAATATCATTTCAATTTTCAATTAAACAATTACTCAGTTTTTATTATATTTGCAATTCTAAAAATTGAAGCAAGAATATGTTTAATAATTTAAGTGATAAGTTAGATAAGGCCTTTCATGTATTGAAAGGACACGGAAAAATTACTGAAGTAAATGTTGCAGAAACATTAAAAGAAGTTAGAAGAGCTTTATTAGATGCCGATGTTAACTTTAAAATTGCCAAAAATTTCACAAACACTGTTAAAGAAAAAGCAATTGGGCAAAACGTATTAACTACATTAAACCCAGGTCAATTAATGGTTAAACTTGTAAAAGATGAGTTAACTGAGTTAATGGGCGGTGAAACTGTAGGAATTAATCTTTCAGGTGCTCCAACAGTAATTTTAATGTCCGGTTTACAAGGATCTGGAAAGACAACTTTTTCTGGAAAATTAGCTAATTTTTTAAAAACTAAAAAAAGTAAACAAGTTTTATTAGTTGGTTGCGATGTTTACAGACCTGCTGCTATAAATCAATTACAAGTAGTTGGAGAACAAATTGGTGTAGAAGTTTATGCAGAAGTTGAAAATAAAAACCCGGTAGAAATTTCATTAAATGCTATTAAACACGCGAAAGCTACAGGTAAAAATGTTGTAATTATAGATACAGCAGGTCGCTTAGCTGTTGATGAAGCTATGATGACTGAAATTTCAAATATTCATAAAGCTGTAAATCCACAAGAAACTTTGTTTGTTGTAGACTCTATGACTGGGCAAGATGCTGTTAATACTGCAAAAGCTTTTAATGATATTTTAAATTTTGATGGTGTAATTCTTACAAAATTAGATGGTGATACACGTGGTGGAGCTGCGCTTTCTATAAAATCGGTTGTAAATAAACCAATTAAGTTTATTGGTACTGGTGAAAAAATGGAAGCTATTGATATTTTCCATCCAGACCGTATGGCTGAAAGAATTTTGGGAATGGGTGATGTTGTTTCGTTAGTTGAACGTGCTCAAGAACAATATGATGAAGAAGAAGCTCGTAAAATTCAGAAGAAAATTGCAAAAGATCAATTCGGTTTTGATGATTTCTTGAAACAAATTCAACAAATCAAAAAAATGGGTAATATGAAGGATTTAATGGGAATGATTCCTGGTGCTGGAAAAATGATGAAAGATGTTGATATTGATGATGATGCCTTTAAAGGAATTGAAGCTATTATCCATTCTATGACTCCTGGGGAAAGAACTGAACCAAGAACAATTGATTCTAGTAGAAAAAAGAGAATAGCTAAAGGATCAGGAACTACAATTCAAGATGTAAATCAATTACTAAAACAATTTACACAAATGAGCAAAATGATGAAGATGATGCAAGGCGGTGGCGGAAGGCAAATGATGCAAATGATGAAAGGAATGGGAAGATAATATTAATAAGGTAAACAGTTTTGTTTTCCTTTTTTTATAAAATTAAACAATAAGAAATGATTTTACTTGACGGAAAAAAAACTTCAGCTGAATTAAAAGTTGAAATTACGGAAGCAGTTAAACAACTTAAATTACAAGGAAAAAAAACGCCACATTTAGCAGCAATTTTAGTTGGTACAGATGGAGCAAGTATGACTTATGTAAATGCTAAAGTAAAAGCATGTGAGTTAGTTGGATTTAATTCAACTTTAATAGATTTACCTGAAGAAACTTCAGAAGAAAAATTGTTATTGGAAATTAAAAAATTAAATACCAATACTGAAATTGATGGCTTTATAGTTCAGCTACCTTTACCTAAACATATTGATGAACAAAAAGTATTAATGGCTGTAAACCCTGATAAAGATGTAGATGGTTTTCACCCAACAAATGTTGGAAGAATGACGTTAGATTTACCTTCATTTTTACCTGCAACTCCATATGGAATATTGGAATTATTAGAACGCTATAAAGTAGAAACTTCTGGAAAACATGTGGTAGTTATTGGTAGAAGTCATATTGTTGGCAGACCTATGAGTATTTTAATGAGTCAAAAACGTCCAGCAGGTGATGCTACAGTAACTGTTGCCCACAGCCGCACAAAAAACTTAAAAGAATTAACTTTACAAGCTGATATTATTGTTGCAGCATTAGGAATTCCTGAATTTTTAACTGGTAATATGGTAAAAAATGGTGTTACAATAATTGATGTGGGTATTACTAGAATTACAGATGAAACTAAAAAAGCGGGTTATCGCTTAGCAGGAGATGTACATTTTGAAAGTGTAAGTCCAAAATCAGCATATATTACGCCAGTTCCAGGAGGAGTTGGCCCTATGACAATAGCAATGTTACTAAAAAATACTTTATTAGCATGCGAAAGAAAATACTAGCTTTATAATTCAAAAGAATTTAAGAAGCTACAAATTATAATAATCCGATTATAATATTTCTATTGCAATGGGATTATTTCTTTTTATTAGGCAATTAAATTAGCAACAATTTCTTTAACAGGTAATATAGCATTGGTGTGCTGTATACTTGGGCCAGCAACCCAAACAGTTTTATATGTTACCTTAGTAGCTGCATTAGTTACTGTATTAGTTCCAATTAAAAAACGAATCATTTTAACCCATTTTTTAAGTTTCTTATTTTTATTCAGGAAACTTTCTAGCCAAGGTTGCTTAACACCTATTTTTTGAACATACGGTGTATTTATAACTGTGCATGGAGAACCTGAAATTCGTTCAGTTAAAACTATATCATTTGCATCATTATTTATACAAGCTTGTTTATATTCTTCTGTAACATTTGCCTCTGTGGATGCAATAAAAGGACTTCCAACCGAAACTCCAACTGCTCCAAAACTTAACATTTTATCTAAATCGGCTCTACATCCTACTCCACCAGCTGAAATAACAGGAATTGAGCAATTTTCTACTAACTGTGTAATTAATTCTTTAGGTGAGATATTTCCTCTATGCCCTCCTGCCTCATTATTAACAGCAATAATTGCATCAGCTCCTAAATTCTCAACTTTTTTAGCAAAACTTAAATCTGTTACATCACAAAACACTTTTATATTGTGTTTATGAGCTTTATTAATAGTCTCTTCAGGGCTTCCTAATGAAGTAATTATAAAATCAGCACCTTCCTCACAAATAACCTCCAATTGTTTTTTATACTTAATATTTGATTTATTAACAATTAAATTAAACCCAAAAGAACCACCACTAACTTTAGCTGCTTTTAACTCTTTAACAGCGTCTCTTAACTCTTCATTAGTTCTATAATTTAAGGCAGGTATACAACCTGCAATTCCACTTTTCATGGCTTCAATTACCATTTCAGTATTGGAAACCAAAAACATTGTAGCTTGAATTATTGGATACTTAATATTTAAAATTTGATTTAATTTAGCTGAATTCATTCGTTCATTTTTTTCAAATATACTAAATATTATGCACGCATAATAGAGTGATCAATAACAAAAAAACGCCTCCTAATTGGAAGCGTTTTTTAAATTTATTTTAAAAGAAATTATTTATCTTCTTTTACCTCTTCAAAGTCAACATCTTCTACATTGTCTCCTTCTTTATTAGAACTAGTACCTGCGTCACCTGCAGGAGCATCCTGAGGTTGAGCTTCTTGCTGTGCTTTATACATTTCTTCACTTGCTACTTTCCAAGCTTCATTAATTTTTTCCATTGCTGCATCAATTTGCGCAATATCTTTTGTTTCGTGAGCTTTTTTAAGTTCCGTTAAAGCAGCCTCAATTGGATCTTTTTTATCTGCAGATAATTTTTCTCCAAACTCCTTTAATTGTTTTTCAGTTTGAAAAATCATAGAGTCAGCTGCATTAATTTTTTCAGCAGTTTCTTTTGCTTTTTTATCTACATCTGCATTTGCTTCAGCATCAGCTTTCATTTTTTTGATTTCGTCTTCAGTTAATCCAGAAGATGCTTCAATTCTAATATCTTGTGTTTTCCCAGTTGCTTTATCACCAGCAGTCACATGAATAATTCCATTTGCATCAATATCAAAAGTAACTTCAATTTGAGGAGTTCCTCTTTGTGCTGGTGGAATACCATCTAAATGAAAACGACCAATTGTTTTATTATCAGCAGCCATAGCACGCTCACCTTGCAACACATGAATTTCTACTGAAGGCTGATTATCAGCTGCAGTTGAAAATACTTGTGATTTTTTTGTTGGAATCGTAGTATTTGCTTCAATTAACTTAGTCATTACATTACCCATAGTTTCAATACCTAATGAAAGTGGTGTAACATCTAATAACAATACATCTTTTACATCTCCAGATAAAACTCCTCCTTGAATAGCTGCTCCAATTGCAACAACCTCATCAGGATTTACACCTTTTGAAGGTACTTTTCCAAAGAATTTTTCAACAGCCTCAACTACCGCAGGAATACGAGTTGATCCACCTACTAAAATAACTTCATCAATATCACCTGTAGATAAACCAGCTCCTTTAAGCGCTGCTTTACAAGGTTCAATAGTTCTTTTAATTAAATCATCTATTAATTGTTCAAACTTCGCTTTTGTCAAACTACGCACTAAGTGTTTTGGACCTGATGCAGTAGCTGTAACATATGGCAAGTTAATTTCAGTTGTTGCAGATGATGATAACTCAATCTTCGCTTTTTCAGCAGCTTCTTTTAAACGTTGCAAAGCCATTGGGTCTTTACGTAAATCAATATCTTCTTCAGCTTTAAATTCTGCAGCTAACCAGTCAATAATTTTTTGATCAACATCATCTCCACCTAAGTGCGTATCTCCATCTGTAGATAATACTTCAAAAACTCCATCTCCTAATTCCAAGATAGAAACATCATGTGTTCCTCCACCAAAATCGAAAACAACAATTTTTTGATCTACACCTTTTTTATCCATACCATAAGCCAATGCCGCAGCAGTTGGTTCATTAATAATACGGCTAACTTTTAAACCTGCAATTTCACCAGCTTCTTTAGTTGCTTGACGTTGTGCATCATTAAAATATGCTGGTACTGTTACAACAGCTTCAGTTACTTCAGTTCCTAAATAATCTTCAGCAGTTTTCTTCATTTTTTGAAGAATCATTGCTGAAATTTCTTGAGGAGTATATAATCTTCCATCAATATCTACACGAGGGGTATCATTATCTCCTTTTACTACTTTGTAAGGTACGCGTTCTGCTTCCATTTTAGATTCAGAATATTTGTTACCCATAAAACGTTTAATTGAATAAATCGTTTTTAAAGGATTTGTAACTGCCTGACGTTTTGCAGGGTCACCAACTTTTCTTTCTCCACCTTCAATAAATGCTACAATAGAAGGTGTTGTTCTTTTTCCTTCAGCATTAGGAATTACAACAGGCTCATTCCCTTCCATTACAGAAACACATGAGTTGGTTGTTCCTAAATCTATTCCTATTATTTTACCCATAACTTTATTATTTTATTTTTTGTTCTTATTTTTTAAAAATCTTACAACTTGTATTAGACAATGATTATGCCATTCAAAAAATTATGTCAAGTTGTCATAATCACAAATAAATTCAACTATTTATGACAATCAATGACATAATTAATATAATTGTAATTTAGGTGTATTATTTTTCCAAAATCATATATTTACAAACTAAAATAATTAAAAATATAAATGGAGTGTATTTCTGTTTTTGATATGTTGAAGATTGGCATTGGTCCATCAAGCTCTCATACCTTAGGTCCATGGCGTGCAGCAGAACGTTGGATAAATCATCTCAAAAAAGAAAATAATTTTGAAAATATAACTTCAATAAAAGTAGACTTATATGGTTCTTTATCCCTTACAGGAAAAGGCCATGCTACAGACTTAGCATTAATTTTAGGTTTAGCAGGTCAAGATCCAGAATATATTCCAGTTAATGACATTCAACTTCTTGTAGATAATGTAAACTCAAGCAACCAATTACATTTTGGGAATAGCTATACTATTCCTTTTAACCCAAAAATTGATATTAGTTTTAATAAAGAATTTTTACCTTTTCATGCAAATGCACTTACATTTAGAGCCTTTAAAAATAATTCTGAAGTTTCTAATGATACCTACTATTCAATTGGTGGAGGATTTGTTGTTAGGGAACAATTATATCATGCAAAGGAAAATATAAAAATTCATAAAACATTCCCTTTTCCAGTTCAAAAAGCAAAAGAACTTGAAACTTATTGTGATGAAAATCAATTATCTATATCAGATATTGTTTTAAAAAACGAACTATCCTTAAGAACGAATGAAGAAATAGATTTTGAAATAAGCAGAATTTGGAACACAATGTTAGAATGCATGTATATTGGTTGCCATACTGAAGGAAATTTACCTGGCGGCTTAAATGTTAGAAGAAGAGCATTTGATATGCATCAAAATTTAAAGGGGAATATCATTTACAATACTCCGAAAGAATGGTTGGGTTCAATTAGAAAAACAGAAGTGAAATTTCGCCAAATATTAAAATGGGTTAGCTGCTTCGCTTTAAGCGTTAACGAAGTAAATGCATCACTTGGGAGAGTGGTAACAGCTCCAACAAATGGGAGTGCGGGTGTAATTCCAGCTGTATTAATGTATTATTTAGTAATAGAAAACCATGAGGCTAGTTTTGCTCAAATAAAACAATTTTTACTTGTTGCAGGAGAAATTGGAAGTATCTTTAAAAAAGGTTCAACTATTTCCGCTGCAATGGGTGGTTGCCAAGCTGAAATTGGTGTATCATCAGCTATGGCAGCAGGTGCTCTTACTGAATTATTAGGAGGTTCTCCTTCTCAAGTTTTAATGGCTAGTGAAATTGCAATGGAGCATCATTTAGGATTAACTTGTGATCCTATTGGCGGTCTTGTACAAATACCCTGCATTGAAAGAAATGCTATGGGTGCCATTAAAGCAATAAATGCTGCAGAATTAGCTTTAGAAAATGATGCCTTAAATGCTAAAGTTCCTTTAGATAAAGTAATTTCAACTATGTGGGAAACTGCAAAAGATATGAACTCTAAATATAAAGAAACTTCAGAGGGTGGATTAGCTGTTGGTGTAAACCTTTCAGATTGTTAAATTAAATTTAAAAAAACAAATAATATTCTTTATATTTGAGTTAATAACAAGATTATTAATAAAAAAAATCTTTACTCATGAGTAAATTCGATGAAAAAATTGCACTTTATCAAAGTGAAATGACAAAATTAGGATTAAAATTTGATGCTGATTTGTTAACTAAAGTAACTAAAGGTTTAGGACCTTCTATTTACAAAGCTGATGCTGAAACTGTTTCAGGATCTGACCCAAAAGAATTAGCCACTGTAAAAACTAACTTTTTACTAAAAAAATTAGGTTTAGCTGATGGACCAAAATTAGACAAAGCAATTGACACCGTTATTGAAAAAGTTGGTAAATCTAACAGAAATAAATACAGAGCAATTGTTTATTATTTATTAGTTAAAGAATTAGGTCAAGAATCAAAATATTAAATAAAAACCTAATTTATCAAATAAAAAAACCTACAAATTTGTAGGTTTTTTTATTTTACATAATATGTTTTAAAAAAATATGAATTTAAAATACACTTGAGAAAAGAAATAAAAAAAGGCATTAACTTTTCTGCTTTAATTATTTTAAATGTTTATTTACAAGGTCTATGTATATTTTTTTAGCGTTTTTTTCAGATAAATGATTTAATTGAAACCAGGCATTTAACTTAAATGCGTTCCTTAATTCTACATCCCCAGAAGGCTCTTCGTAATTATTTCCTTTTGTTGCTTGTTTATAATAGGCATAAAATTGAAGCATAATATCAGGTGGAAGCTTAATTTTAGTTGTAGAAGCAATACTATAAGCCTCTTCAAATTCTATATCCAATTGTGTTTTCATTAAATAAATTTTAACGTCTACAGCGTAGCAATAATATGCTCACCACCTTTCACCTTGTCGTTTAAATTAACTTTAATTGAGGCATTTAAAGGTAAAAATAAGTCTACTCTTGATCCAAATTTAATAAAACCTGCATCTGTCCCCTGTACAACTTGCATAGTTGGCTTTGCGTAATTTACAATTCTTTTAGCCAAAGCGCCTGCAATTTGACGATATAAAATCTCGCCAATTAATTTATTTTCAATAACAACAGTTGTTCTTTCATTTTGTTCTGAAGCTTTTGGATGCCAAGCAACCAAAAATTTTCCAGGATGGTATTTACTAAATTTTACTAATCCACTTACAGGATATCTGGTAACATGAACATTTAAAGGAGACATAAAGATAGATACCTGCAACCTTTGATCTTTAAAATATTCTTTTTCAAAAACTTCTTCAATAACTACAACTTTACCATCAACAGGAGCTATTATATTATTTTCATTTATTAAAGTTGCCCTTTTAGGGTTTCTAAAAAACTGTAAAATAATTATATAAAAAAGAAGTAAACAAACAGCTAATAGCCTATTTAACCAATTTATTGTAATAAAACTATCTATTAGTATTATTCCAATACCTACAATAAAAGTTCCTATTAAAATTATTTTATATCCTTCTTTGTGAAACATAATTATTGAATAATTTGTAAGTAAATAAATATAAATGGTGCAGCAAATATTACACTATCAAACCTATCTAAAAAACCACCATGGCCTGGTATAAAATTACTACTGTCTTTAACACCAGCTTGTCTTTTAAACATAGACTCAATTAAATCACCTAATACTCCAAATATACTAACAATTGCTGCAATTACTAACCATTCATTAATAGAATGTGTTTTAAACCAATATGAAATTATAACACTAACTATAAATGTAGCAACCATTCCTCCTATAAAACCTTCAATTGTTTTATTAGGAGATATACGCTCTAGAAGCTTATGCTTACCAAAATTTTTACCAACTAAAAAAGCAAATGTATCATTTGTCCAAATTAAAATAAACACTCCTAATATTGTTGAATTCATATAATTAAAAGTGGCATTTAAAAATGGAATTTGCACAATTAAAGTAAATGGTACAACTATATAAATTATGGTTAAAAATATTTTACCTAAATGGCTTATAACTTCCTCTTTCTTAGCAAATAAAATTGATGCAAAAGACATGAAAATTGTTAAAAATAAAGCAACCCCAACATATTCAAAAATCATAATTGAAGGAAGATCTTCAACATTTAAAATATTTCCAAAAATAAAAACTAAAATACCTATTAAATAGGGAAAAATACTCTTTAAGCCTATCATTTTTTTAAACTCGTATAGGCAAAATAGCATTAAAACAAAGAAAAGTCCAATAAAAGAAATTTTACTGAATAAAATACAGAATATTAATACACTTACAAAAACAACTCCTGAAAGTGCACGTTTAATTAATTTGTTCATAAGTTATAAATCTTCAAACAACAATAGATATAAGTTTTTTGAATTTGTATTTCCATAATTCAAAAAATCGGTGTCTTTGTGAGTAAGATTGTAATTTTTTATGGCACTAATATTACTAGGAATATTTCCTTGATAACGTGTTTTAATACCTGTTAAACTTTCTCCTTTTGATTTTACCAATTGGCTTGTAGTTGCATAAACAATAAAATTATCTGATAATTCAGCTATTTTAAATTCTTTTAATTGATTTGAAGAAAATAAAACACTGCCATTTTCAGCAATTAAATGTTCACAACTTACAAATAATGGAAACTTTTCAGCAAACCTATCTGTTGTCTTAATATTGATGGTTTTTATTAATTTTAATAAATCTCCATCATTACAAATAATAGATTGCCAAGAGTTTTCTTGTATAATATTTGATAAATGCTGTGTAACCTCCTGTAATGATGTACAATATAAAAACTTACCATTATTCTTAATAAAATTTTGAACAAATATTTGGTCTAACGGTAAATTTTGAACGTCTAAAGATTCTTCTTCAGGTTCCTGTTGCTTTGGGGAATTAAATAATTTTTTAAAAAAACTCATTGTTTTTATTGAATAAATTCAAAATTATAAAAAACTTATCAATTTATTCAAGTGTTTCAGAGGAATTTTCAATTTTAGACTCATCTTCTTTAACTATGGTTTCTTTTTCAAAAGGTCTGCTTCCAAATATCAATTCTAAGTCTTTCTTAAATATTACTTCTTTTTCAAGTAATAATTCAGCCAAAGTCACCAATTTATCTTTATTATCAGCTAAAATTTTAATAGCTCTTTGATATTGCTTCTCAATTATATCAGAAATTTCTTTATCAATAATTTGTGCAGTTTCTTCACTATAAGGCTTTGTAAAACTATATTCAGACTGACCAGATGAATCATAATAAGTTATGTTACCTATTTTATCATTTAATCCATATACAGTTACCATAGCTCTTGCCTGACGTGTAATTTTTTCAAGATCATTTAATGCACCTGTTGAAATTTTATCGAACATCAATTTTTCTGCTGCTCTTCCGGCTAAAGTTGCACACATTTCATCTAACATTTGTTCAGCTTGAACAATTTGTCTTTCTTCAGGTAAATACCAAGCCGCACCTAATGATTGTCCTCTTGGTACTATTGTCACTTTTACAAGAGGCGCAGCATGTTCTAACATCCAACTTGCTGTAGCGTGTCCAGCCTCATGAAAAGCTATTGTTTTCTTTTCACTTGGCGTAATAATTTTATTCTTCTTTTCAAGACCTCCAACAATTCTATCAACCGCATCCAAAAAGTCTTGGTGATGAACTGCTTTTTTACTTTTTCTTGCTGCAATTAGCGCTGCTTCATTACATAAATTTGCAATATCTGCACCAGAAAACCCAGGTGTTTGTTGAGATAAAAATTCAATATCTACATCCTTATGAAGTTTTATAGGCTTTAAATGAACCTTAAATATTTCAGCGCGTTCAGTTAAATTTGGTAAGTCAACATAAATTTGTCTGTCAAATCTACCTGCTCGTAATAATGCTTTATCTAAAACGTCCGCACGGTTTGTAGCAGCTATAACAATTACATTTGTATCTGTTCCAAAACCATCCATTTCAGTTAATAACTGATTTAAAGTATTCTCCCTTTCATCATTTCCACCTGTCATGTTGTTTTTGCCACGTGACCTTCCAACTGCATCAATTTCATCAATAAATATAATTGATGGCGATTTTTGCTGTGCTTGTTTAAATAAATCTCTAACTCTAGATGCTCCTACACCAACAAACATTTCAACAAAATCTGAACCCGATAGTGAAAAGAACGGTACTCCAGCTTCACCAGCAACAGCTTTTGCTAATAAAGTTTTTCCAGTTCCAGGAGGACCTACTAATAAAGCACCTTTTGGAATTTTTCCTCCTAACGATGTATATTTATCTGGGCTTTTTAAAAAGTCTACAATTTCTTGAACTTCTTCTTTTGCTCCTTCAAGGCCGGCAACATCTTTAAAAGAAGTTTTTACCTTTTGATCTTGATCAAATAATTTGGCTTTAGATTTTCCAATGCTAAAAATTTGACCACCACCACCTGATCCGCCACCAGACATTCTTCTCATAAAATAAATCCATAAACCTATTAAAAAGATAAATGGTAAATACATAAATATTTGCTCTAATAAATTAGTTTTTTCAATATTTGTAGTATCAAAATCCAGTTCATGAGCTTCTTTAGATGTGCTTAGTTCTTTCTCAAAGTTTTGTAAATCTCCAAAATCATAATAATACATTGCAGAATTACTGGTATAAAGAGAACCTTTATTCTTTTTATGTTTTTCCTTTTCTGAAGCCTCACTTTTAATATAAATATTTGCAATATCTCTATTTACAATAACTATTTTTTCAATATCATTATCAGTTAGAATTGTTTTAAACTCATTTTGAGTTAAATTTTTTGATGACATTGCATCGCTATTAAAAAATTGGTATCCAATTATTAAAGCGATTAAAATTCCATAAATCCAATAAAAATTGAATTTTGGAGTTTTTATTTTATTTGAAGTATTCTTATTTTCTTGACTCATTTAGTATTTTTTTTAAGTTTTTAAAACTTACAATTTCATTATGCAATTTGAGTAATTTTAGCATCTCCCCACAAACTTTCAATATCATAATATTCACGAATTCTCTTTTGAAAAACATGAACAACAATATTCACATAGTCAATTAAAATCCATTCAGCCATACCCTCACCTTCAACGTGCCAAGGTTTTTCTTTTCCTAATTTACCTACTTGTTTTTGAATAATACCAGAAATAGCATTTACATGTGTATTTGAAGTTCCTGAACAGATTATAAAATAATCACAGACCGTATTTTCAATTTCTCTCAAATCCATAATTTGAACATCTACACCTTTTATTTCATCAATTGCCTTTAAAATTACTGCTATTTGATCGTCTGCGTTTATATTTTTCTTACTCATTAATTCTATTTTTATTTTGGTGCAAAGTTATTATTTTTTTATAATAAAATATGTTTTAAGTAACTTTGTTAAAATTTCAATTTTATAAATGAATATAATCAAACTTAATGCCATTGATTCTACCAATTCTTACATTAAGAAAAACGCTATTAAAAACAATTTTGAAAGCTATACAGTTGTTGTTGCTGAAAAACAATTGAATGGAAGAGGACAAATGGGAACTATTTGGGAATCTGAATTAGGTAAAAATCTAACATTCAGTATTTTAATTAATTTTAACAAATTTAATATTACCCAACAGTTTTATTTAAGTATGGCTATTTCATTGGGTGTTATTGCTGTTTTAAAACAGCTATTTAACAGTTCCTTCTTTATTAAATGGCCTAACGACATTTTGGCAGAAAAAGACAAAGTTGCTGGTATTTTAATTGAAAATAGTATTAATGGTAGTTTTATAAAAAATTCAGTTATTGGAATTGGTTTAAATGTAAATCAAGAAGTGTTTTCTGATGCTATAGAAAACGTGACATCCTTAAAAAATATTTCAAAAAAAAACTTAGATAGAGATGCACTACTTATTGAAATTATAAATTCTATAAACTATTATGTTGATTTTATTGACAGAAAAGAATTTGATAGTTTGAAAGTACTATATATGAAATATCTTTATAAATATAAAGTACCTGCTATGTTTACTGATAAAGAGGGAATTGTATTTTTAGGAAAAATAGTTGATGTTTCTTTTGAAGGACAATTGGTAATTGAACTAGAAAATGAAAAAACTCGCAAATTTAATTTGAAGGAAATTAAGTTTGCAAGTCGTTAAAATATTAGAACGCTATTAAAGTTTTGCAGCGTTATCTGTTAAAGTGTCTATAAATTTTTGAAGTGGACTTTTTACCATCATTGCCATCATTGGATTGAAATCTCCATTAAACAACAATTGCGCTTCACAACTTGAGTTTGATACTTCATTAATAATAGCAGTTAAAGAAAAATTTAATTTACTACTTGCTGCACCTAAAACAATTTTATCAAATTCTTGTTTTTCTTTTATAACCAATCTTATTTCTGGCATTCCTTTTAAACTGAAAATAAAAGATTCTCCATCTACTTCAAATTTATCAGTATTTTCAGGCATCAATTGCTTAAAATTATTAAGATCTGATAAAAATTCAAAAAAATCCTTTTGAGATTTATTAATTACGTGCTTTTTGGTTTCTAAATTCATAATTTAACTATTTATTAATCCCCACTCACTTGGGTTTTCTCTCCATTTTTTTAGAGTATCTAATTCTGCTTCGGAAATATATTTACTATCCAACGATTGTTCCAATAAATGATTATAATCACTTAAAGTATTTAATTTCACATTTGCTTTAGAAAAATTTTCATTTGCAATTTCAAAACCATATGAAAAAATAGCCACCATTCCTTTCACATTAGCTCCTTCATCTTTTAGAGCCTGAACAGCATTTAAGCTACTTTTTCCAGTGCTAATTAAATCTTCAACAACAACAACATTTTTATTTTTCTCTAACAATCCTTCCACTTGATTTTTTCTGCCATGAGATTTTGGCTCAGGTCTAACATAAACAAATGGAACATTTAAGTGTTGTGCAACTAAAACACCAATTGCTATGGCGCCAGTTGCTACTCCTGCAATTACATCCGGTTTCCCATATTCTTGCTCAATTAAATTAGCTAAATTTTCTCTCAAATAATTTCTTATTTTTGGAAAAGATAACGTAGTTCTATTGTCGCAATAAATTGGTGAATTCCACCCAGAAGCCCAAATAAAAGGTTCGTTAGGTTGTAATTTAATAGCTTTTATTTGTAATAAAAGTTCAGCAGTTTTTTTTGCAGTATCTTTGTTCTTAATCATAATGCAAATGTATAAAGTTTTTGTGAATGACTGTCCAATAATTTTGACAGAAAATGAGAATATTTCAACAAAAATTAACATCCTTAATTTTGAAGATGTTCATATTATTGATTTAGTTGAAACTATTTTTAATAATAAAAATGAAGATATATACTTATTATGCAGTAACTTAAATGAATGTTGGAAAGAATTTAAAAGCCACTTTAAAATTCAAAAAGCTGCTGGAGGAAAGGTTCAAAATTCAAACAAAGAAGTTCTTTTTATTTATAGGTTTAATAAATGGGATTTACCAAAGGGGAAATTTAACAAAGGTGAATCTAAGCAGAATTGTGCTATTAGAGAGGTTGAAGAAGAATGTAGCATCACAAATTTAGAAATAGTTAATGAGCTTGAAACCACCTATCATATATTTAAAAGAAATAATAAAACCATACTTAAAATTACTTACTGGTTTTTAATGGAAACTAAGCACAATGGAAATTTAATTCCTCAAACAGAAGAAGGAATTGAAAAAGTTGAATTTAAAAATAGTAAAGAAACTGAAGAAGCACTTAAAAATACGTATGAAAATATTAAATTATTATTTTTGAACAGTTAAAATTCATTCAAAATATTGTATTACCCTTAATTTTACCTATTAAAAAGGCATTCATTATTTATTACTTATATTTGCCGCTTTTTGAAAATTACAAACTATGACAGAATTTATTAAAAAGCAAACAGCTAATTTTAGAAATGATATTTTATCTGGTGTAACTGTTGCATTAGCACTGGTTCCTGAGGCTGTAGCTTTTGCATTTGTAGCAGGTGTTGACCCTTTAGTTGGCTTGTATGCAGCATTTATGGTTGGATTAATTACTTCCATTTTTGGAGGACGACCTGGAATGATTTCAGGAGCAACTGGAGCATTAGCAGTAGTAATGGTAACATTGGTTGCTAGAGGAAATGAAATGGGAAATCCAGATGAAAACTTAGGTTTGTACTATTTGTTTGCTACTGTAATTTTAATGGGTTTTATTCAAGTATTGGCTGGAGTTTTAAAACTTGGAAAATTTGTTCGATTAATTCCGCATCCAGTAATGATGGGTTTTGTTAATGGTTTGGCAATTGTAATATTTTTGTCACAATTAGGAATGTTTAAAAAAACAATTGATGGTGAAAAAACATGGCTACAAGGCAATCAATTATATTTAATGATAGGTTTGGTTGCTTTAACAATGCTAATAATGTGGGGCCTTCCAAAAATTAAACAATTAAAAAAATTACCTGAAGCATTAATTGCAATTCTCGTTGTAAGCACAATTGCAATTTTATCAAATTTTGATGTAGCAACTGTGGGCTCATTCATTAGAGATGGTGGTGGTGAAGGTTTAAAAGGTGGCTTACCTACTTTAAATTTGGAAACATTTTCAAAAGTCCCTTTTACCTTAGAATCTATTAAATTTATTTTACCATACGCTTTAATATTGGCAGCAATTGGTTTAATAGAATCATTAATGACGTTGAATTTAATTGATGATTTAACTGAAACTCGTGGAAACGGAAATAAAGAATGTGTAGCGCAAGGAAGTGCAAATATAGTTACCGGATTATTTGGAGGAATGGGTGGTTGCGCTATGATTGGGCAATCTATCATCAATATAAAAGGTGGAGGAAGAGGAAGATTATCTGGAATTGTAGCTGCAGTAATGTTGTTGATTTTCATTTTATTTGGCTCATCGTATATTGAACAAGTTCCAATTGCAGCTTTAGTTGGCGTTATGTTTATGGTTGTTATTGGTACTTTTGAATGGAGTAGTTTTAGAATTTCAAACAAAATACCAAGAACAGATTTATTTGTATTAATATTAGTTTCGGCCTTAACTGTAATTTTCGATTTAGCCATTGCTGTTATTGCCGGTGTAATTGTAAGTGCTTTGGTTTTTTCTTGGGAAAATGCAACCAGAATTAGAGCAAGAAAAAGGATGAAAGAAGATGGAACTAAAGTTTATGAAATTTGGGGACCACTTTTCTTTGGTTCTATAACAACTTTTAATGAAAAGTTTGATGTTAAAAATGATCCGAATTCTGTAGAAATTGACTTTGTGGAATCACGTATTAGTGACCATTCTGCTTTGGAAGCTATTTTTAATATTGTTGAGAAATATGAAACTGCTGGAAAACAAATTCATTTGAAACATTTAAGTGAAGAATGCAAAGAATTGTTATATAAATCTAATTCAAAATTTAAGGAAGTTATTGTTGAAGATATTGATGATCCTCGTTATCATTTAGCAGCAAATCCTGAAAGTTTTACCAAAGGATTGTTTGAAAAATAACACTAAATTATTGATTTTCTAAAAAGGAATTCCAATCGTTTTTAGAATTCAAATTAAGAGTTATAGCCCTATCAAAAACTTCAACAGTTGAAATTTTGATAGGGTTTATTTTTTTTAGTTGAATATCTAATCTGGTATCAGCTTTTGTTACATCTAAATCTAGTAAAGTGTTCCAAATATCAGCACTCAATTTTATTGGATGTCCATTTTTATTTTTGAAATGAGGTATCACAACATCATTTTCTGTTGAAATAATTTTATTTAATTCCGCAGTATTTAAAATTGGAATATCAATATGATTTAAAATGATAGTTGATTTTTTAGGAACAACTTTTAAAACAGTTTTCAATGTAGAAAATGAACCTAACTCTGGTACATTATTAATAACAACTTTTACCTTTAAATTTTTATAACTAACAAAATCAGTTAAAGCATCTTTAAGCCAAGGAATCGTATTAAAATAATTTTGTGAGTGAAAACCTAAACCAATATAAACTTCTTGTATTGTTGATTCTGAAATTCTGTTAAGTTGCTCAAGTATCCAATAATTTTCTTGAAATTTCAACAAGCCTTTGTCTGTTCCCATGCGTTCAGATTTTCCTCCAGCGAGCAACACAAAAGCAGTATTATTTTTCATAATAAACTTTCAATAATTCCGCAGCAATACTAATGGCAATTTCTTTTGGCGTATTTCCACCTAAATCCAATCCAATTGGACAATGAACTGGAGAGATTCCTGCTTCAAAATTTAAATCATTTCTAAGCATATTGTTAAATTTATTTTTCTTGGTTTTACTACCAATTAAACCTATATATTTAGTTTTTTCATGAAGTGCCAAAGCAGTAATTTCAAAATCTAATTTATGATCGTGCGTTAAAATTACAATGTAACAATTTGGCCCCCAATTAATAGTTTGTTTGTACAAGTCAAAATCAACATTAGAAAACGTGATACTTTTATCAATAGAAATTGTTTCTTTCCAATTTTCACGAACATCTAAAAGCATTATATTAAAACCTGTTTTTTTTAATATATCACAAATTTCAACACCAATATGTCCAGCACCAAAAATGTATAATTCAGGAGATTGATTCATAGGTTCAATAATTAATTCAACTTTTCCACCACAACATTGTTCAAATTCAGGACCTAATGTATAAGCGAATTCTTTAATTTTATTTTCGTTAATAGCATTTATTGCTTCATCAATTACTTTAAATTCTAATTTGCCACCACCAATAGTTCCAATAATATCTTTTTGTTGCGTTACAATCATTTTTGATGCAACTATACAAGGTGCTGAGCCCAAAACTTTTGTTATAGTAACTAAAGCAATTGGTTGCTTTTTAATTTTAAAATCGTACAGAAAATCAATCCAATTATTCATTTAAATTTTCAAAATAAATTAAACTAATCCGTAATCACTTAAAGGTAAATTGTAATACCTTTTTCCTGTAGCTTTAAAAATAGCATTTATAATAGCTGGTGCAATTACTGGGACTCCAGGCTCACCAACTCCTGTTGGATTTTCAGAGCTTTCTACAATTTCAACATTAATTTTTGGAGCTTCATACATTCGAATCATCTTGTAATCGTTATAATTTCCTTGCTCAATAGCACCATCTTTAGCAGAAATTTTTCCATAAAAAGCTAACGACATTCCAAAAATTGCTGCCCCTTCCATTTGTGCAATAACTGTATTTTTATTCACAACTAATCCACAATCAATGACCGTATGAACTTGATGAACTTTTAATTTACCTTCAATTACTGAAACTTCAACTACAGAAGCAACATACGAATTAAAACTATAATGAACAGCTAAACCTTGTGCATGCCCATGAGGTAAATCTTTTCCCCAATTCGCATTCTTGGCAGCTAGTTTTAAAACGTTTTTAAGACGTTGAGTTTTAAAAAGAATCTGCTCATCGGGATTTACAATTCTATCTTCACCTATTAAATTTAATCTAAATTCTAAAGGATCTTTTTTTGCTGCAACTGCTAATTCATCGGCAAAAACATTAATAGAAAACCCATGAGGAATATTTATAACCGAACGCAACCAACCAATTCTTACGTGAGCAGGAGCTTTTCCAACTTCAATTTTAACGTTTTCAATATCAAAAGGAATATTTGATGCACTGCTAATTTCAAAACCTGCGGCATAATCAACTCCTGATGAAAAAGTAGATGTAATGGATGGCAATGCAAATCTGTGCAGCCAACCAGTAACTTTTCCTTCTTTATCTAGGGAAGCTTTCATGTATTGCGCACTAACTGTATGATAATATCCGTGCTGAATATCATCTTCTCTAGACCAAACTACTTGTACTGGTGCATTTATTGCTTTAGAAATAATAGCAGCTTCAACAACGTAATCTGGTTTAGATTTCCTTCCAAATCCACCACCTAAAAAAGTAACGTTAACTATTACATTTTCTTCTGGAACACCTAAATAAGCTACAACTTCAGCTCTTGAAGCTTGCGGCTCTTGTGTTGGCGCCCAAACTTCACAAGTTTCTCCCTGAACCCAAGCAACAGCATTAGGAACTTCCATTGGTGCATGAGATAAATGAGGTAATTGAAAAGTGCTTTCTACAATTTTAGTTCCTTTTTTAAAAGCTTTATTTACATTACCAATATCCTTTGCTACTTTTCCTTGTTTTTGTACGTTTTTAGTAATTTGATTCATATAATTGTCTGAATCATACTCTTTATTATTACCAAAATGCCATTCAATTTTTAAGGCATCTCTTCCTTTAAAAGCTGCCCATGTATTTGTTGCAACTACAGCAATACCTCCTAGCGCTCCAAATGGTCTCTCAATTCTTGGTATCTCAATAACATCAAGCACTCCATTAATTTTTAAGGCAGCTGTTTTGTCGAAAGATTTTACGATTCCAAAAGTTACTGGACAGCGAGCAATTGCAGCAAATTTCATATTTGGCAATCGTTTATCTAAACCAAAAATGGCCTTACCAGAAACATACTCATCAACATCAATACTTTTTAATTCTTTTCCAATATAATTAAAATCTTTAGGATCTTTTAATTTCACATCAGTTGGTACTTCCAAAGTTTTAGCAACTTCAACCAACGCTCCAAACCCTAATTTTTTTCCACTTGTATGAATCACAAAATGGTTTTCAGCAGTGCATTCATTTTCTGGAACATTCCAAGTTTTTGCTGCCGCAGTAATTAACATTGCTTTGGCTGTTGCTCCCATTTGTCGCATAGATTCAAATAAATATCTAATACTTCTTGAACCATCCGTATTTTGGTCGCCATATTTTTTATCTCCAGTTGCTTGTTGAATAGAAACCTTACTCCAATCTGCTTCCATTTCATCAGCTATAACAGATGGCAGTGAAGTTCTAACTCCGTTACCCATTTCTGAACGAGAAGCCACTAAAATTAAACTTCCATCAGAATTTAATTGAATAAATAAATTTGGGTTGAAGTTTATAAGATCTTTCTCTTCTTTTTCTTTGTCTGAAAAAATGGAAGTATTACAAGCTAAAACCAATCCACCAGAAGCCAATCCAATACTTTTAACAAAACTTCTCCTACTTATATTTTGAATTTTCTTCATAACTAGTTTTGTTTATTAAGGTTTACAGTTCTGTTAATTGCGTTTTTTATACGCTGATAAGTGCCACATCTGCAAATATTTCCAATCATTGCTTCATCAATTTCTTCATTGGTAGGATTTGGATTTTTATCTAGTAAAGCTGTAGCAGCAATTAATTGCCCTGGTTGACAAAAACCACATTGAGGAACATTTAATTCCATCCAAGATTCTTGCAATAATTGTAAATTTTTAGATGTACCTTCAATGGTAATAATGTTTTTTCCTTGGGCAGCAACAACAGGAATCATGCAAGATTGTACAGGAGAATCATCTAGTAAAACTTTACAAGAACCACAAACTCCAATACCACAACCATACTTAGTGCCAGTTAATCCAACAATATCTCTAATTGCCCAAAGTAAAGGCATTTCTGGATCAACATCAACAGTATGTTGTTTTCCATTAATTTGAAGTGTTATCATTTTTTGCTAGTAGTTTTAATTTGAATTACAAGTTAAGTATTTTTTTGAAAAAGCACTTTTTATATTTTTGATTTAACCGATTCTTAACAATTTTTAATTGAAATATAGTCTAAAAGTTAAAAATTGCCTTTATTTTATAAAAGAATTTAACTCTTTTACTTCTCCAACTTTCATTAAATCAATGAAGTGAGAACCAATTCTCACTCTAACAAGTCGTAATGTTGGAAAGCCAACTGCAGCAGTCATTTTTCTAATTTGTCGAAATTTACCTTCTGTTAAAGTAATTGAAATCCAGCTTGTGGGTCCATGTCTGTCATCTCTAATTTTTTTTCCTCTGTCAGGAAATTGTGGCTTTTCAGTTAATTTAAAAACAGTGCAATTGTTGGTCATATATTTTATTCCATGAAAGCCAATTTCAACACCTTTTTGTAAATTTTCAATTGCTTCTGGTGGGATATCTCCATCAACTTGAACGTAATATTCTTTTTCAAAATGGCTACTTCTTACCAATTCACTCATATTTCCATCGGTAGTTAAAAATAACAATCCTTCGGATTTTTCATCTAATCGTCCAATAGCCATTATATTTTCAGGGAAATTGTAAAACTCACCTAATAACTTTTTTTTGTGCTTACTAATATCATTATTGTCAAACTGACTTAAATACCCAAAAGGCTTAAAAATTACAAAATGTTGATGTTCCATTCAATTAATTTCCATTTAATATTGAAAGAACTAATTCTTTGGTCAATGTTTTTTCGCCGGCTTTTTTTCTAATATCATCAAAACTGAAAAGAAAATTACAACCATTTTTATACTCACTACAACCATAAGCTGTTTTTCCTTTTAAAACTGTACCTTTTTTACATTTCGGACACGGAATTTTATCTGATACATTCGATTTTTTAACCGTTTTTTTAGGCTCAAAAACTAAATTACAATCATCATTAAATCGCACTAAACCTTCAATATCTTCATTATTATATTTAAAACCTTTTAAATTTACGGTACAACCTTTTTTTAAGAGTCTGATGTATTGATTTTCTGATATTTTTTTATCTAAAAAAGTGAATGGTAAAATAAATTTACATCCATTTTTATAATTGCTACAGCCATAGGCAGATGAGCCTTTTAGTAAAGTTCCATTGTTGCATTTTGGGCATTTTTCAGCAGTTATTCCTGTTGCTTTTTTTACTTTTTTTTCTGATGAATTATTTACGTTTTTTGATATAGTTGTAACGTGGGAAATATTTGCTCTCACAGTTTCTGAACGAACTTCATATACCAAATTTTCAACCATACTTTTCATGTTTTTTATAAAAAGTGCAGCGTTAAATGTTCCTTTTTCAATTTCTTTTAACTGTTTTTCCCATAAACCTGTAAGTTCAGCAGATTTTAATAATTCATTTTGAATGGTGTCAATCAACTGAATTCCAGTACTTGTAGGGTAAAGAAGTTTCTTTTTTCGTTCAATATATTTTCTTTTGAAAAGCGTTTCAATAATATTTGCTCTGGTTGATGGTCTTCCAATACCATTTTCTTTCATTAACTCACGCATTTCATCATCATCCACCTGTTTTCCAGCGGTTTCCATTGCCCTTAACAATGTTGCCTCTGTATATATTTTTGGTGGACTTGTTTGTTTTTCTAAAAAGGAAGGTTCGTGTGGACCTTTTTCACCTTTTACAAAATTTGGTAAAATCCCTAATTCTTTTTTCTCTATTGAATCTGGATTTTCAAAAACAACACGCCAACCTTTTTCTAGAATTTCTTTCCCAGTTGTTTTAAAAGTAACATCACTAGCTTTTCCTATAACTGTGGTGTTAGAGACTTTACATTCATCATAAAAAACAGCAATAAAACGTTTTGTAATAATGTCATACACTTGCTGTTGATTGTACTGTAAGTTAGTTTGAACTCCGGTTGGAATAATTGCGTGGTGATCGGTCACTTTTTTATCATCAAAAACTTTAGATGATTTTTTTATTTTTTTACCTAAAAGAGGTTGAACTAAATTGGAATAATTGGTTAAGTTTTTTAAAATTCCAGGAACTTTTGGGTAAATATCATTTGGTAAAAAAGTAGTGTCAACCCTTGGATAGGTAACTACTTTTTGTTCGTATAATTTTTGAACAATGTTCAATGTTTCTTCTGCAGAAAATGCAAATTTATTATTGCAAAACACCTGTAAACCAGTTAAATCAAATAATTTCGGCGCATATTCTTTTCCTTTTGATTTTGTGTTAGATACAATTTCAAATTCAGCATCTTTTACTTTATTCGCTAAAATTTCACCATCTTCTTTTTTTAGAAATCGTCCTTCTTCACAATTAAAAACAGTTTCTCTATATAAGGTTTGAAGTTCCCAAAATGGCTGAGGTACAAAATTTTCAATTTCTTTAAATCTGTTCACCACCATTGCCAATGTTGGCGTTTGAACTCTTCCAACAGACAAAACTTGTTTATAACCTCCGTGTTTTACTGTGTACAATCTGGTGGCATTCATTCCCAGTAACCAATCTCCAATAGCACGTGAAAACCCAGCATAAAATAAATTATCGTAGTTTTTAGAAGGTTTTAAATTGTCAAAACCTTCTTTAATAGCTTCGGTA